>Ga0172375_10000902_pt1 | contig 47948 bp, 35 predicted proteins | sample LakKiv1m_FD_114537 | JGI IMG/M metagenome (GOLD analysis project Ga0172375, IMG submission 114537) | Freshwater microbial communities from Kabuno Bay, South-Kivu, Congo - kab_092012_11.1m | ecosystem: Environmental > Aquatic > Freshwater > Lake | place: Democratic Republic of the Congo... | reverse complement strand
CTGATCCAACTCAGTCGCTATACCTCTGCCATTACTTCTGTTCATCGATTGCCTCCTTTTCTTGGCAATCAATCTATCAGACAGCCGCCAAAGCTATCCCGCACTGTTGCCGAAAGGTCACGATACAACGGGAGAAATTCATGCCTTGGGTCACCGATAGGCGAAACCCTTCCGTTTATGTCTCCGTGCTGTTCAAGGTGAACAGGACAACTGCGGTTCGCTAAATCGGGAGAGAACCTTCCGTTGTTGGCTGTTGCAAGAACAACAAAATCGCCGTCCCGCTTATAGCCGTCACCTCGTCGCTTTGAACTCTGCATAAGCGTTTTGGGTGAGGTAACAATCCGTTCAACGAAAGCCGATTCGATAATACCAGCCCCTGCACGAACATTACCAAGAATCAGTACGCCTATGTTCGGGTTCGCCAATGCGGTAACGGATTCATTTTGAAGCGGCCAATCCGCACGGCTCCACGACACTTCTATCTTATCTGTGGTTCCAGAAATGAAGTCCGCCACAGTATCTTTACCGCTGTGACTTTTCGTTGCGGTTATCGCTCCGAATGGTTTCTGCCCCTTCCATCGGAATCTCAACAAAACCGTAAGAGCAAGACCAACAGCGTTTGCCGCATCCGCCTGCGATTTCCACGCCATTACATCCACAAATTTTCTGATATATTCGGGCGGTGACTTTGGAGCAATCGTTTTTCCAGTATAGAAAATACGTTCACCCTTAGTGCCGTTGTTGTATCCCGACATTGTCAGTTTCCATTCGGAGTTGTATGTCGGAACGTCTGTGACTATATCTACCAGCGGAAGCGAACTTTGAAGAACTGCTGACCTGAGCAGAACCTTCAAATCGCCTGTTGGAATCGTGCATCCTGTTGCTTGTCCTCCCTTTAGAACAATCACAGGGAAGTGCTCCCTGATGAACGCCTCCAAGTCGGTAGCGTCGTTGATTGGTTTTGGTTCAGCTCCAATTTTCAGCCGTAGCATATTCCCGTCTGGTGTATGGTACAAACCTCCCGTTTCTTTTAGTCGCTTGCATAATTCTTGGGACTGTAGTCCCGGTGGCTCGTCTTTATTCCAGACAAACGGATTATCCACATAGCCGTTTGTGCCCGTTGAGGGCGTTAGGGTCGTTGAAGCCGTTGACCCAGCGTCTCTTTCTACTATTGCCTTTTTCTCTTTCTCGACTCGTTTCCTACTCATACTGTCATCCTCCTTTAGGATGTATCAGCCAAGCCCGTCGCCCAATCCGCCTCGCCACACGGCTAAGTCCGTAGGCAAAAAACCTGACCGATTCTAATTAAAGGAGGCGTGATTTTTGGCGTCACGATGCATAAAAAGCGTGTTTCAGATTTTCTTTAGGGGAACATTAAAGCAACAGGGGAACTGGAGAAAAATCGGCAACACATTCGGCAACACATTTCTGTTTTTTGTTCTCTTTTTGACAAGAGTCGCTGATTTTGATAATTGTCATAAACACCTGAAAACAAAAGGAAACAAGGTGTGTATTTAAATGAAGCGATGCATAAGGCTGCTTCGCAACGTGGGGGTCGTGAGTTCGAATCTCATCTGCTCCACCATGTATTTCAAGGACTTATGGGAACTACCCGTAAGTCTTTTTTTGTCCTCGGTGACTGTGACTTGGGCTTTATTTTGCCGTGGCAGTTCGCTTCTCCATGCAGGGAATACATGCCTTGTTGCCGCCAGAGTCACGAAGATGCGTCAGGTTTACCGCCTCTCCGCAAATTGAACATGGCGCAGATTCTTTCGTCTTCACGGTCTCCGGCTCGTTTACTTCCACTGGCTGCAGGGTCAGAAAGACCTTTGCCTCAGTCGTCAGCAGCCACTTGATGAATGCCGCTTTGTCATTCTTTATTTCGTCCGGGACTTTCTGACCATTGAACACCACCCGAACACCCTTTTTTGTCTCGGCAGAGTACAGCGTATATGCCTGTTTTCCATAGTCTTTGAAAATGAGATTGCCCTTGCCTGCTGTACACCCCGTAATCCATTGCAGGGCATCAACGCCACAGCTACGGTTCTCAACGATGGCAACGAGCTTCACATCCGGCGGGAGGGCTTTCATGGCTTCAGAGACCATGCGATAGCCGATTGTAACGCCCGGACATTCATGCCCATGAAAGCGGATCAGGTCAGCAGGAACAGTCCTTTGTTCATTGGCAGTCGAAGGCGGTTTTGCGGCGGCAGCCAGACAGGAAATGGCAAAGCACAGCAGAATAACGGTGTTGCCCGGAGACTTCTTCATGGTTAAATTCCTTTCTTACTTTTCCGTCAACATTGGCAGAACCCGGAAAATTGCATGCACGTGTCGATGCCCTGTTAGCTACCTGCCGCCGGCCTGAAACGGGCAGTAATCCTGGCCGATTTTACCGGTTTCTTCAGCTTGATCCCAATCCGTTCAAACGCCGGCTTGCTTTGTTCGTTAATAGTTTCTGTGGTTACGTCAAACCCGTCCGGTGTCTCAATCTCGGCAACGACACTCTCTCCGCCAATGCTGAATTCCAGTGTTGAGGGACCGGTCTGTTTACATTTGCCGTTGGTTGGCAGCCCGAGTTCAAAGGCTGACGGTTTTGAGAATGCGACATTGTCGATAACTTTAACAGAACCCTTTCCTGTCCTGTCATACAGCATTGTGCGTACAAGTCTCTGCAGTTCCGGCACCTTGTACGCGCAGGCAATGTCCATGGTGATCTCGTCGACATTGCCTGTAAAGTTGGTCGATATTACTTTGGGGTGAACCATTGTTGCAGTAAGCTGGAGAGTACCGGCTACAACCGGCACCGGATGTCCGAAGGAATTCAGGAGTTTTAATGTATAGCGTTCATTGCTGAAGGTCGTACTTGTATAGGCGTGCGGGCCTCCCGGCTCACCTACCGGTTGTTCCTTGCCGAGTGAAACCACGAAGGATCCCACATCGTTATGACTATGACTGCCGTTGCCTCCGGCCTTGATTGCCACGCCGAGCCGGCACGCGGTATTTGCCGCAGGCCGGCAAACGAGCACGCCTGCCTTGTCAAAATACGAACGCAGAGCAAGGGGCCCCTCAACAGCTTTACTGACGCCTTTGTTCGTGGCACGTGCTGGTGTTGGCTCCATGAAGGAGGTTGTTATGTTTTCTTTTTCCGGTTCTGGCATTTCTGTGCCCAGGCCAAGACCGAGCACATTGTCGCAATAAGCGATCGTGCCGGCGCTCGGCCTGGTTCCGATATGGCAGTCTGAAAATGCCGGGGATACATCCTCAGAGATTTGTATGCGCACCCCGTACAATGCCGCGTTACGGGTCCTGGGATCAACAATCAGGTCTATTTTGCCATCAGTGGCACGAACCAGGGTTTCGCGCAGGTCAAGGAATGAACCGAAACCGTAATTCCAGTAACCGACGCCTTCATCACAGAAACCGTCCTCCGGGAAACTGTTCATATAGTAACGGGAATAATGTTCCGCTGCAGCGACAAACACGGCACGTTCCCTGCGGTCCGGCAGCATTGCAAGCGCGGTACCAGTTACGCCTGCCAGGCATACGACATTCCAGTTGTTCTGAACCGGGCGTGTCTTGCTGCCGAGCCACCAGTTACCCCGGCCAGTCTGAAGTGTATCCAGTACAGGGGCAAAAAGACGCTGTCGAATCTCCTTTGAGAGCCTTTCGCGTACTGCCGGCGTGACCTTATTGCCAAGCAGATACAGGGCCTGGGCAAGCTCAAAGCTGAAAGCGGAGGAACGCAGGTCAACGCTGTAGGCTTTGCGATTAAAATTATCCAGGCTGTAATCATGAGCAGGCAGTGTCCACGCCGGCTCACCGGCATACTCATTGAGCACCTCGTTTACCTTGGCGGTAAAACGCCCCTTGTTCTCAAGGCATTCCGCCAGGACCAGCGGGCACAGACACGCTGAGCGGTTTCGCAGCATTTTCTCCCCGTTCGAACGTATACCGTTCTTAGAGTATTCCAAGTATGCGGCATCGCTCCATTCGGGCATCTTCACGGGCAGTATCTTCTCGGCAGCTTTAACGGCATGCTTGAACCTTGCGCGCAGTTTCGGATTGTCCCAGAACTTGCGGTCGGTACAGGGACACCCGAACCCCGCGGGTGCTTTCGGCAGCATGGCTGCAATCTCGTCTATACGCTTCTCGTCAAGTTCTTTGAAGCTGGTGGCGGCTTGAGCGTCTTGGCTTTGGTTCCAGGCAACTGCCGTCATGGCGGAAATGATCAAGAAAAACTGCCTTTTAAACATGCTAATTTCTTCCCTTAAAAAACTAAGGACACCATGACGGTGTCCTTAGTCGTAATTTACGCTGTAGTTACTATCAGAGCTTCCAGCCCTTGCGGTATTCACGGCCGTAATAAGCCAGCGCTTCTTTGGTCTTTATCTTGCGTGCCTTGGCATCGCATTCGAGCTTGAATCCCACCTGGCCGATCTTCTCCACTATTGCGCCCAGGAGCATGACTTCGGTGATTGGTCCCGCGTAATCCGCGAAGTTGGACTTCGGGAAGTTCCAGGGTTTCTCGCCGCGTGCCGCCTGCAGGAATTCCTCGTGGTGTCCGGGCGAAGGCTCGATCTTGTTAGGCGATGTCTTGCCCTTTGTGGCTTCGCCGTATTCCTGCATGAATTTCTCCGGGATCAGACGCGGGCTGTCGCCGTAGTCACCCTGCACGAGAAGTTTACCTTTAGTACCGATGTAGAGGTTGCCCGTACCGGGCATTTCCGCCTTCTTGCCGTTCTGTGTACGGGTCGGATCTGTCGCAAGTTCTTCCGGAATTTCGGGTTTCATTCCGCCCGAGTACCAGTATGCGGTGAAGCCCGGCCGTTTGTCCTTTGCCGGGAACACCCACTTGAATTTTGTCTGCTTGGCAAATGTCTCCTTGCCGCCCGATCCGTTGATCTCCAGGAGTTCTACGTAGTCCGGGTAGTCAGGCTGCATCGACCAGAAAACATTGTCCCACGTATGGCAACCCATGTCGCCGATGGCGCCGCAGCCGAAATCAAACCAGCCGCGCCAGGCAAATCCATGAAGGCCGTCGTGATAATCGCGGAACGGCGCCGGGCCTATCCATGACTCCCAGTCGAGTCCTGCAGGGACGGGCTTGCTTGCCGGACGCTCAGAAATACCCTGTGGCCACACCGGACGGTTGGTCCAGCTGTGGACTTCCTTGACTTCACCTATAGCTCCGTCGCGGATCCATTCAACGATCCTGCGGTTGCCCTGGTTTGCATGGCCCTGATTGCCCATCTGTGTAGCAACCTTGTACTTGGCGGCGGCTTCGGCAAGAGCCCTGGCTTCCTGAATCGACCACGTCAACGGTTTCTCGGTGTAGCAAGCCTTGCCGGAGGTTATTGCAAGCATAGATGCTGCTGCGTGGTTATGGTCCGGCGTGGCGATGAATACGGCGTCGATTGCTTTGCCCATCTCGTCGAACATCTTGCGATAATCGGTGAATTTCCTGGCGTTCGGATGTCCTTCCCCGCATTTGTTCAGCCTGCCTTCGTCCACGTCGCAGATGGCGACCAGGTTCTGGCTTGCTGCCGGACCGACATGCGCCCCACCGCGGCCGCCAACAGCTATACAGGCAGTGTTTATCTTTGAGTTTGGCGATTTGGTTGAAAGAATTGCCGGGGCTTCTTCGGCCCAGATTCTGTGAGCGGCGCCTGCTGCAGCTGCGGTGAAAAGAGTCCCTTTCAGAAACTGACGACGTGATAAACCTGACATAATATATATCTCCTTCTTGTTTAAAGAACATTCATGTCTGCAGGAAGCATGCCAATACCTACAGGACCAGCATATATCACGAAAAGCCGGGATTAATCGAGATAAAATCGGAAATAAAAAGGATTTCAGAACAAGGCTGTGAGTACTTGAGTATGCGGTTTCGTGTTCGGCTGTATCCATTCGGCGAAAAGGCTGGCTACGAAAATCTTGAGGTGGATTAAGCAAAATGGTAACGCAAGGGAGCAAATGAGAATACTTATTATCGGCGGTACGGGAAATATTTCCGGTGATTACGCGGAGCTCCTTTACCGTCGCGGACATGAAGTCATTATCGTCAGCCGCGGCAATAATCCTGTGCCGCCTCAATACCGTTCAGTAACGGCGGACAGGAATGACCCTGTGGCACTGAAAGAGGCTCTCAGGGATGTTGAGTTCGATTTAGCCGTAAATTTCCTGGGCTACTTTGTACCTGAGATGGAAGCAGATTATGAAGTATTCAGGAACAGGATCCGGCAGTATATATTCATCAGCACGGCAATGGTATATGCCAAGCCGCACCGCCAGCTTCCCATCACAGAGAATACGCCGTTGGGAAACAAGTATTCAGACTACGCGCAGAACAAGGAGAAGTGTGAGAAGTGGCTGCTGGAGCGGTTCATGAAGGATGATTTCCCGGTCACAATCGTCCGGCCATCGCACACTTATTCGCGGCTGTGGATACCGAACCCGATTTCGAGCGCCGGTTATACCTTTGTGGCAAGGCTTGAACAGGGAAAGCCCGTATATATTCATAACGAAGGGAAAAACCCCTGGACTCTCACGGCGACAACCGACTTTGCCGTGGGTCTTGCAGGCCTGACCGGGAACGATAAAGCTATAGGCGAGACTTTCCATATTACCAGCGACGAGGCGCTTCCCTGGTATCGCATATATGAGGAAATCGCCCAGGCTGCCGGCGTGAATAACCCGAATATCGTCAAAATACCTCTGGAATTCATCTGTACGAACTTTCCCGAACTGACCTGCTGGCTCAAGGGCGACAAGGCCGAGCCGGCAATCTTCGACAATTCCAAAATAAAGAAATTTGTTCCTGACTTCATCTGCAGTAAACCGGCAAGCTGGGGAATACGCGAGTCCGTGGAATGGATGCGCGCACATCCTGAGGACCGTAAAGACAATCCAAAGGTGGAAGAATACTGCAACAGAGTGATTGCTGCGTGGAAAGATAAACCCAATAATGAATAACAAATGATGAAGTTAGGAACAAATAAAACATTTGGAGAAGAATAAAAACAGTGGATTTCAAATGGCCTGGAAAACCGTTTCACGTTGCGTTGGTGGAGCCGGAGATTCCGCCCAACACCGGCAACATAGCGCGGCTTTGCGCCGCGACCGGTTCTCCCCTTCATCTCGTGGGTCCGCTGGGTTTTCGCCTTACGGACCGGGAACTGAAGCGGGCGGGACTGGACTACTGGGAATCAGTCAGGATGTTCCGGCACACGAGTTTTGAACCGTTCAAGAAGGCGGTGGAACCGGCGCGACTGTTCTTTTTCAGCGCCAGGGGCGAGCGCAGTTACCTCGATGTAAAATACCACCCGGGCGACGTGCTGGTGTTTGGAGGGGAAAGCAGGGGATTGCCGGAAGAAATACTGAAAGCCCATTCAGAAAACGTTCTGGCCATTCCCATATCAGGGGAAGCAGTCCGTTCGCTGAATCTTGCGACAGCGGTTGGAATTGTCCTCTACGAGGCGCTGAGGCAGGTGCAATAGGGCGGACAAGGTTCTGTGTCCGGCTGGGGACATTCCAAACCGTTATACTGCAGGGTTAAACCGGGGTTTCGGGTTGACTACGGGAATGGAAGGAATTACACTAAAAACAACAGATATTTGGTAAGAAATGTCCAATTACAGCTTTCTGTAACAAGAGTCCCGGCAGGGTACATTAAGTAATAAGAGGAGATGAAGAAGATGAAAAGAACGGTTTGGTTGACATTGATAGCATGTGCGGCCTTGTTTTCTGTACGTACGGGCTGGGCCGGTGTACCTGAAAGCGGCAACACCCTGGCTCTTGATATTGTAAGCTCCAAGAAACCTGAGATTAAACAGAAGTATATCAAGAGAGCTATAAACAATCTTTATTATTTCCGCTACCTCAAGATCACCGAAATGCAGGAAGGCGAAACTAACGGTTTGAAATATGTGAAGATCAAGACCGTGGAGCCCAGCTCGGACATGGCAGTTGAATTCACCGTATACAAGACAGTATCGCTCAAGAAGCTGCTTGAAGAGGAACCCAAGACAGAAATTGGTCACGCTATCGGGGTGCAGGGCCGGGTGACGGCAATCGGGATGAACAAGGAGACTGAGAACGTTATTTATCTCAATCCCGTGATAGTGAAACACAAGGACAGGCTGGCACCGAAGAGGGGCAAAGAACTCATGACCGAAATCGATCCGAACGCGCGGAGCGGTACCTCAATCGGCCCGGATGGCAAGCCCATAGTAAGCAAGTAGCATAAGAACTGATTCTGCGTTTCTGAAATTGTCCGGCGCTTTTCCGGAAAGGATTCTTCGTCGAGGGCTGGCGGGATACTGACACGGTTGTTAAGGTACAATGATTAAATGTGCACAAATGCTGGCCGTATTGATGCTGTTCATTCTCCCTGCGCAGGACATTCAGGCCCAGCGGATTTTTGAAGGAGATGGATCGACGGAAGAAGGTTTTGTTGCGCCCCCGGTCCGTCCCCGTCCGCCGGTGCCACTACCGAAGACATCGATAATTACCGAGACGTTTATTCCGTGGCCGGAACCGCCGTCACTGCCCGTATCAAACAATGCACCGGACAAAAACCAGAAGCCGCCGGTTGTTTTTACGAAGATAAAGACGCAATACCCGGAGGACTGGTCTGCCACGCCGAATGATTTGAAGAACCTTTTGAAAAAGATGCAATCCATGATGAAGGTGAATTATGTCATGGAGATCAAAACCCTTGAGGAGCTCAGTACCGACCCCGACCAGAACCCGATTGTCTTCCGTTCCGGCCACTATCATTTCTCGTTCACTCCCGAAGAACGGTCGAAACTGAGGAAACTCATGCTTGCCGGCGGTTTGCTGATTCTCAACACGGGACAGGGCTCTCTGCCGTTTTATGAGAGCGCAAAAAAGGAGCTTGAGCTGATTTTTCCCGAAACGCGCATCCAGAGGCTGGGTTCAGATCATCCGGTGTTTCAGTCGTATTACAACCTTGCCAGCGTCAACTACTGCGACGGTGTGTCAAAGGCCGGTTACCAGGGAAATGAACCCTGGTTTGAAGGTATAACAATCAACTGCCGGACAATGGTGCTTCTTTCAAGATGGGGGATGTCAGAAGGATGGGAAGATGACGAAAAATCTGAATACAGGAGCTATAAGGCGGAAGACGCGCAGAAGCTGGGAATAAACATTTTCGCATACGCCACAGCCCAACGGGCATGGGCCAAGGCAAAAGCCGACAAACTGCGGGTCACCAACCAGGAAGAGCCTTTGACCGGCAGGCTGTGCATAGCACAGATGATTTACGATGGTGAATGGAAAACCCGCAGGACTGGTTTATCGGTCCTGGTGGACTCGTTTAATCAGATGACCGAAGCACCGGCAATACTGGGGTTAAGAGAGAAGAAACTGTCTGATTCCGGGATTTCAGGTGTTTCCATACTCTACGTCACGGGGCATGAAGGCTTCAAGCTTAACGCTGAGGAGAGAGAGCAGCTCAAGAAATATCTCCTGGACGGCGGCTTCCTGTTTGCCGAAGCATGTTGCGGCAGGGCTGGATTTGACAAGGGTTTCAGGGAAGAACTGGGGAAGATACTACCCCAGAACGCCCTCAAGCTGGTATCAGCCGACAGCAGCATTTTCCATCAGCCAAACAAGATTGCAAAATCCGGTATAACGCCGGCGCTTGCCGCGCGGGCGGGAGGAGCAAAAACCCTGAAACCGGAACTCTACGGCATTGAAATCAACGGACGTTTAGCGGTTGTCTACAGCCCGCTGGGCATGGCGGGAGGGTGGGAATCTTCCCAGGGTCCATATGCGTTTGGATACAATGATACCGGCGCGCTGGCGCTCGGCCAGAACATCCTTATGTATGCCTTGACCAGGAATGCCAGGTAATTTGATACGGAAAACTGTGGCTCAACAGTGCCGGATCACGTATTATCAAACCATTCGTTTTTACAGAAAGGTATAAGTTATGAGATTTGGATTTCTAGCCGGCATCCTCATGGTTTTCGTCACCGGCATGGAATGCCTGGCCCAGGCGCCATCATCAACCTCCATCGACGAGAAATCTCTATGGGATGTCTGGAAACTCCAGCAGGAGAAACCTGACGATCACGAGGCCATCTGTACTGCCTGCCTGGAACTTGTAAAGAAGGCGCCGAAGGACCGGTTGTCGCTTGTTGTCATGAACATGGCTGCCTGGCACCAGCTGAAACTTGACAAAAAAGAAGGGGCAATAAAACTTTTCCGGACTTCTCTGGCCTCGCAGGGTAGTGATCCGCTGTATGCAGCAGCAGCAAACATGTCAAAGGCCTGGCTTACGAGGATAGACATGGACCAGGTGAAAGATGCTCTCAGGCTTTACTACTATAAATATATAATCTACCCCAAATCAATGGAACTGATCAAGCCGTTCCAGAAACAGGGGCAGCCGCCGCTGGTGGACCGCTGGGACAAGCCGTGGGTATACAGCCTTTCAGAATCCAAAGGGGCCAAGAAAGCGGGTATCGAGACGTATGGCCATTTCTTCTCGCTTAAGTCTTCAATGCTGGGAACGAATTCCGAAATGAAGGCTGCAATGAGGATGCCATATGCTTCGGGTATCGGCCTTAAACCCGTAAAACTGCTTTCCGGTACGCCCGGGAAAGAAATGGTTCAATTTGAAACAACAGACGGGAAACAGAGCAAGGTTGTCCTTTCTCTTGGACTGGAAAGCAACGGTATCGTCCTCTGCTACGCCGGACCAAAACTTCTTATCCTGGCAGACCTGAACCATTGGGCTATACTTCCCCGCCCGAACTGACCTGCTGGGTATTTGTTATCTGTTGCAAGGAGAGCGGCGAAAAGTGTAGAAAATCGTTCAGTCGCGGCAGTGTGAACGCGAAAAGTGATGAAGATATATGGCTGAAGGCGAAGGCATAACCTATTTCCTGAAACCCGAGGAACGGCACAAGCTGGGGCGTCTCGTCCTGCTGTCCCGTTATGTAGTTGAAGGTAACCTTGCCGGTGCCCACAGGAGCCCCCTGAAGGGCGCAAGTTCCGAATTCGCTGACCACAAGTCCTACACCATGGGGGACGATACCAAGAAGATTGACTGGAAAGTCTTCGGCCGCACAGACCGCTACTATATAAAGAGATACGAGGATGAAACCAACCTCCGGGTTTACCTTATCATTGACCGTAGCGGTTCCATGGGATATGGCGCCGGCGATGTCAGTAAATATAAGTTTGCCTGTCACCTTGCCGCGGCAATTGGTTTTGTAGTGGTCAGGGCACGCGATTCTGTCGGCCTGTATCTCTACTCCAATAAGATCGACTACAAGATGACCGCCAGCAACTCTATCAATCACCTCAACAACATGCTCAAGGGGCTCCAGGGGTTCAAGGCTACGAACACCACGCTTATTGCCGATACCCTGCACCAGGTTGCCGAGGACATCAGGAAACGCGCATTGATAGTAATCTTCTCTGACCTTTTCGATGAACCAGAGAAAGTCAACCTTGCCCTCGCCCATTTCCGCAAGGAAAACCACGATGTCATTATCTTCCACACGGTTGACCCTACGGAGATTGACCTGTCATTTACCAAGGGATGTGAATTTGAGGACATGGAGACCGGCGAGTCGGTGATATGCGATCCTCGCACGCTGGCAAAGGATTACCAGAGGATCTTCCAGGAGTTCCTGGAGAAGTACAGAAGTTCATGCAAGGCCATGAACATTGACTACAGGCTTGTAAGAACCGATCAGGATGTTGGAACTTTTGTGCGCGCCTACCTTGAAGAACGGCGAAGGCTGTCACGTTAATGATGACGTGAGGCTTGCGGGGCCGGCGCGGATATTGAAAGAGATATTTAAGCAATGTTTGATTTTCTTAATCCGGCATTTTTGTTGGCGGGAGCTTCTGTCGCGGTTCCGCTCGCACTTCATTTTATCCAGACTTCGCGCCGGGTAAGAATGAAGTTCAGTACTGTTCGTTTCCTCCAGATGGCGCAGAAAACCTCTTCCAGGCGCATCAGGATGGAAAACTTCCTGCTGATGCTTCTGAGGATGCTCATAATGGCGTTTATTGCCGTTGCCTTTGCAATGCCGATGCTCCGGACCAAGAATATCGGGAAAGTTTTCGGCAGGGTTCAGAGGGATATCGCTATTGTGCTGGATGGTTCCTACAGCATGGAATACAGCACCGGGAAGGACACAGCCTGGACCAAGGCCCTTGAGGCGGCCACAGCCCTTGTTGAAGGGCTGGAGGAAGGCGACAAGGTCTGCCTGTTCATGGCAAATAATGACGTTGTTCCCGTCATTGAAAGGCTCAACAACCAGAAAGATTTTGTTCTTAGCCAGCTTAAAGGGCTCAGAACCGGGAACACCAGCTCCCAGCTGGCCCCTGCCCTGCTTGCAGCCAATAACTCCCTGAAGCTTGAAACAGCCCGCCATGAACGCGAGATACATATCTTTACTGACGGGCACGCTTTGCCTTGGAACAGTTTTACGATAACCGATACCAACAGCGCGCAGGCCATTGATGTGAAAGATGAAAAGCCGGGCAAGAAAGAAGACAAGAAGGACGAGAAGAAAGAAACGAAGAAGGAAGACAAAAAGGACGACAAGAAGGCCGGGAAGAAGGACGATAAAAAGGACAAGGGCAAGAAACCGGACAAGGACGGTAAAGACGAAGGAGTTGTAAAGAGCGCCAGTGTTGATATCTGGCAGCCCACAGCCATCGACAAGAAAACGGCCATATTTGTTACAATAACAGGTGTTCCTGCTCCGGAAAATACCGCGCCAATGGATGTTGAACTTCAGCCGCAACTGATAATGTCCGACACTATCGCGAAAGTTAAGTTTAAAGCCATCCATTGTGGCCCGGCCCAGAACTCAACAGTCACCGTTTATGTTGACGACCAGGAAGTAGGCAGCCGCGCGGTAATCTTTGACGGCACAGGCACTGCCGAGGAAATCCTGACCCTCCCCATGCTAAAACCAGGGAAGCATTCGGCCAGAATACAGACGCCCGCCGATAACCTGCCCATGGACAATAGTTTCTATTTCACGCTCCGGGTGAAGGAGAAGCTGCCTACCCTCTGTGTCGGGGGCCAGGACGAGACTTTCTTCGTAATGAAAGCAATGAATCCGTCGGGCGAAGCTAACAGCACGATAAATGTGAAACAGGTGCCTTCAGACCAGCTGTCCACGGAGAAGCTTAACGAATACTCCTGTGTATTCCTTTGCAATGCACTTCCTCTTGCAGGCCAGGACCTTGTGTTGGTTGAGCAGTATGTCCGCAGCGGCGGCCTTTTAGTCATATTCCCCGGTGACAAGGCTGCAGTTGAAGATTACAAGGTATGGAGTGTTCTTCCGGCAATGCCTTCCACGTTAAACGAACCTCCGACTGAACAGCGCAAGAAGATGCTGAGGTGGGAGAAACCGCAGCATCCCGTTGTGAGAACGCTCCAGCTGCCCCCGGGCATGGCTCCGTCCGTTACCATATCGCGGCACTTGAAAATGGTAAAAGCAGATTTTAACAGCGAGGCAGAGACTATTATTTCCGCGGGTTCGGAAATGCCATTCCTTCTTTACAGGCCCGTGGGAAACGGCGGTGTCATATTATTAACTGTTGCGGCGGACCGTTCCTGGAGCAATTTCCCTCTTTCTCCTTTTTTCCTTCCCTTGATACAGCAGATAGTAATGTTTGGCGCCGGGATACAGGGCGAGGCTCCGTACGTCTGGAGCACAATGAACCTGCCGCTGATTGACAATCTTCCGGAGGCGACCCAGAACTCTGTTATCCAGAATCCGAACAAGGAAAATATGCCGATCAGGCCTGTAGTAAATGATGGTAAGACATCTCTTTATCTTGAGAATGTCACCATTCCTGGCATTTACAAGCTCACGCCGGAGAACGGCAATGCCGAACCAGCCATGGCTGTGAATATCAGCCGTGAGGAATCAGACCTCACTGCGCTGAAAAAAGAGGATATTCCGAAGAAACTCGGTACAAAAATAGTCTTCACGGCCGAGAGCAAGGATGAACTTACGAAGCTAATAAAAGATTACAGGGTAGGCCAGACCATGGGAGAACAGATGCTCTGGATACTGCTGCTTCTTTCAATAGTGGAAGTTTTTTATGCAAACAGGCTGGCAAGAGCGAACCCGAAACTTTCGGACTCTCTTGGAATCGAGGCTTCAGGAAAGATTACAGAGCAGCAGCAGCCGGAGCAGCAAACCGAGTAACAAAATATGCTTATTCTTGAACATATGATGCCGCTGGTGTTGATATGTATGGCGATAGCGATTGCCATTATTGTCCTCCTGTTGAGTTCATGGCGCTATCTCCAGATAAATATCTTTAATATCATCATCGTGATTGTCCGCCTGATGTTCCTTGCCCTGTTGACATGGTGCATGCTCCAGCCGAGCTACAAGAAATCGATAATAAACCTCCTCAAGCCCAGGTTCCTTGTGCTTGTCGACTCCACCAAGAGTATGCTGAAGAGCCCGCCGGTGCCGGAAGCAACCAACCGGTGGACTGAGGCAAAGCGCGTGCTTGACGCGGAGCAATACCCGTGGGTGAATGTCATAGGCGCCGAATGCGATATTGATGGATACAGTTTTGCCACCGATTTGAGCGCAAGAATGGACCTTTCTGCAGTTAAAAGCATTGAAGTGAACGGAGCTTCAACGGTCCTGCGTTCTTCCCTGAGAAAGATGTGTGATCGCTACCGGGGCCAGAATGTTACCGGTATTCTCCTGCTGACTGATGGAATTGACACCCGTGAAGCAAATGATGACTGGACAACCGAAAAATGGCCTGTTCCCATTTATTCAGTCCGTCTTGAACCCCCGGCCGCATGGGAAGTGGAACCAAATATCCGTGTTGACTCTGTGACCACACCCCGCCGCGTAACAGTCGGATGGGAAACAGAGCTCAAGGCGCTGATTTCGGGTGAAGGAACAAAGGGGCAGGCTATAAATGTCCAGCTGTTCAGGAACGGAGCACTCCTCAATGAGGCGCCTACCCAGATTCCGGATGGCGGCGGCGCAAGAGAGGTGTCGTTCAAGCTTCAGAATCCGCAGATAGGCGTATATACTTACCGGATATACCTGCCGCCGCTGCCTCGCGAAGTATATACAAACGACAATGAATACATCGTCAATGTCATGGTCATAGACAGCAAGAACCGCCTGCTGTATGTCGAGGGTCCTCCGACCGCTGGATACAGGTTCCTTAAACGCGTTCTTCAGGACAACAAGCAGAGTACGCCCCTGTGTTTCTTCCGCGGCCCGAAAGGAAAATACCAAGTATCGGTCGGAGTACAGGGAAGCATGACCACGGACATGACGGAAGCCCAGCTCGCTTTCTTCAAGATCGTGATACTCGGTGATTTTGACAAGGAAGAACTGGGGGAACAGCGTGCGCTGAACCTTGCCAAGTTTGTTGAAGACGGCGGCAGCCTGGTGCTGCTCGGAGGCACTAAGGCCTGGGGTCCATCGGGTTGGGACAACACGCCGTTAAAGAAGATACTTCCAATGAAAAGCCATGGAAGCATGGTTGACGGAAAGTTCCCGATATCGATAACACCGGAGGGCCGTGCTCATTCTGCGTTCCAGGGTGACGCGAAATTCTGGGAAGAAATGCCGCCGGTACTGTCGGCTTTTGCTGACGTGACTCTTTCGGCCGGAGCCGAGTCGCTTGTTACTGCCGAAACCGGTAACGGCTCCGTACCCCTGATTGTGGCCCAGAGGTATGGGCAGGGTAAAGTCGTGGCAATCTGCACGGACACGCTCTGGAAGTGGCAGCTTGACCCGAAGATCTCCGAAAACAGGCCTTTCCAGCGGTTCTGGGACCAGCTGCTGGTCTGGTTGTCCCCCACCGAGAAAGAGGGAACCACAAGGAAACTGGACATATTTGCCGACAAGGAGCAGATGTTCCTTGGCGAACAGATCGAGATAAGCTCCAGGCTGGCAGATCAGAATGATAAATCCGCAGAGGGTATTACGGTAAACTGCGAGGTGACAACCCCTGACAAGCGGACGATACCGTTTACGATGGCCAAACAGCAGGTTATTGCTTCGGGCAAGTCTTACGCAGGTTTTGCATTCAAGTTCAATGCTGAGGTCCCTGGATTGCATCAAGCGGTTGCGGTAACCGAAGTGGAAGGCAAGAAAATCGTTTCTGATCCGATCTCGTTCTTTGTAAAAACTTATACGCCGGAAGAGGTTCCGAGGCCGGCAAAAATCGAAATCTTGACTGCTCTTGCCGCCGGCAGCGGAGGCAAGTTCTGCGAGAATGCCAACGAGCTGAACGAGGTCCTTTCGTCCCTCAATTTCAGCAAGAAAGAGGAAGAGACCACGAAGTACTTCTCGTTGTGGCAGCATTGGGCGGCCATCGGCGGATTGATAGTCTTATTGTCCCTCGAATGGATCATAAGAAAACTGCGCAATATGCCATAATAAGCGGCTGCATATCGGGTCATTCCTGAAGGCAGAATACAGGTGCGCTCCATAAATATCACTCTCAGTTACAAAAGTGCTCTTTAACCCTATTTTCCTCCTATAACAGGGCAGAATTTCATAATAATTCCTTGTCTAGAAACGTTAATAAGGGCAGAATGGCACGAATAATTAAAGAAACTGCATAATACGCGTCGGGGTGTATTTTTCAGGCCTGAAACTGATGTATTATGTAACCTTTAGGTATTCCCGGTACCTTATATTATGGAGGGTATTATTGTGAAGAGCTGGATTGTTATTATTGTTGGCGTTGCGGTCATTTCCGGTATTGCTTCTGGGGCTGGAAACACCCCGGCAAAGTCCACAACAACCGCCAAAACGGCCCCCACATCAGGCACAGCCTCAAACCTTGTACCCAACTTCAGTTTTGACGATACCGAGAATCCACTTAAATACTGGACCTACGATTACCGGGAAAAGGGTAATGCAAATTACATGAATAATCATGAGTTTGTTAAGTTCGTTGCCCAGGAAGACGGCAGAAAGAATGTCATGAAGGTTCATGGAAGGGGTGGAGATGCCGGGACGTGGATTGAGAGTCCGGCCGTTCCTTACGAACCCGGCGCCCGATACAAAGTCAGTTTTATGATTAAAGGTTCGAAAGGTCATCATATATACCTCTGCGGCTACGGATGGAAACCCGGTATCAGGCCATACGAGAATCCGAATTATTTTGACCTGCGCCAGTTCTACAGGGGTGGATGGATTCCAGAGCCTGGCGGCGGTGGTTGGCAGAAAATGGGTTATGAGTGGCCGATGGAAAAACTCTCCGAGCTTGCCAAAAAAGGGTTGAGACAGGTCAGGATGCTTTCCGTCCATTTCTGGATTCATACTGGCGATGTTTTCATCGACGAAATGGTGATCACACAGATTTCTCCGGCAAATCCTGACTCCATTGAACCCAACGCGAAAGACGCGAAAGCCTACACGAAAGAATAAGGCAGGAAGAATAAAGAGAAGGAGGGAGCAAGAATGCCCCCCGGATCAATAGGCCCCGAACTTGAACGCATAGGAAGGTTGCTTGTCAGCTGGCGTGCCCAGATAAAAATGGTATTCTGGGCGCTCATAGCCCTCGGGGCCCTGTGGCTGTCAGGCATTTTCGATCTTCTTATCCAGTTCGAGCGGCCTGGTCGCATTTTCTTCTGGCTCGTCCTTGTTTCGATCATCGGGGTGGCTTTCTGGAGGACCGGGAAAGTCCTGGCCCAGAGATATACAATCCAGGCCGTGGCCGCGATAATGGAGAGTTATTTCCCCCAGCTGGATAACCACCTGATCAATTTCCTCCAGTTCTCCAACGATAAAGGAGCTGATCCGTTCAAAAAAGCCTATGTAAGCCGCGGCATTCCAGAGTGGAACAATCTTGATGTGAACAAGATGAGGAACCGCAGGGCATTGAAGTGGTCGCTCATCGGTATCGGCGTGGCGGTTGCCCTTCTTGTGGCGCCAGTTATTACAGTCCAGCAGAAGGCATGGGCAGTGGCGCTGTGGCGGATAATCAATCCGTTCTCCAGCGTACAGCCGGTCAGCATGACTAATATCGTAGGAGTCGAGCCGGGTAACGTTACCGTCCTGCAGGGCAGCTCACTCGTGATGCTGTGTAAGGTCAAGGGCAAGAAGGGGCATTATGTGAGCCTGGACCTGAAGCCTGCCGACAACAGCAAGGCAACGTACCTGGTGGGCCAGATAAATGAAGATAATATCAAGGATTTTCCTTACCGGGTTCCCAAGGTGACGACAGATCTTGAGTACCGTTTCCGCGCCGGCGATTCACCTTCGCCGAAATGGTATACGATCAAGACGCGGCCCCCGCTGGCCCTTTCCAAGGTGACGCTGAAGGTTCAGCCGCCGCAGTACATACATCTTCCTGCTTCAACTTTTGACGCCATGGGCGAACCTCCGAAGATAATGCAGGGTTCGGAAGTTGAAATCTCAGCCAAGTGCAATGCTTCCGCCTCATCGATTATCCTGAGCGCAAAAGGAAACGAAGCTTTGTCCCTCCAGAAAGGGGATGATGACAGGACCTGGACAGGCAAGCTGAACGTCACTGAAGGCAATGTAATCAAGCTGGTTGCCGTCAATGCGTACAAGGAAACAGTAGAGACGATGATTCCTTTTGAGCTGGTTCCTGATAATCCTCCCGCCGTCTCCATTATCCAGCCGAAGGGCCGCATGACGCTCGGCCCGAACGGAGCACCTCTCATTGAGTTTACCGTTACGGATGACTATGGAATAACCGATGTGGCGGTGGAACGGGTGTCGGCAGCGGCAAAGTCTAACGAGCCGGCAAGGGCTGTAATGAAGAGCTGGGATCAGATCAACGAGAAGGCCTGGGGACAGGAATGGAAGGAGACGGATCTGAGGCCCACTAAAGCGGAAGCGCTGGCTTTCCGTGTTGTCGCAAAAGACGGCCTGGGACATGTTGCGCGGTCTCAGACTGTTATCTTCGACGACGGCGGAAGCGTAAAAGATGCCATTGCAAAGAAGAAGACTGATAACCAGCAGAACCTTGTGGCAAACACGCTCGGGAAAATAATTGATCTGCAGAAGTCCAACCTGGCGAAGACCCAGAAGTACGATGAAACCATGGTCCTGGTTAAAGCCGAACAATGGACGGAAGTGCAGGAACAGCAGAGGACCATACGTCAACTCTCACGTGAAGTGGTCAATAATCCGCTCAAGCCGCTCGGTTCAATGACTGCTTCATTCCAGGACCTTTACGAGAAGGAAATGCTCGAGGTAATCTCAACGCTTGGCCGCGTTGCCAACCCGAAAGAGACCGAAGAAAGCAAGAAAGGTTCTGTTGCCAGGAGTATAGCCATAGAGGAGAAGATCCTCAGGCTGCTGACTTACGCCGAGGCATCGGCTGACAAGGCCCTGAGGTCAAAATCCATTTCGGGCCTGATAGCCATGCTGGACGCGATAATCAACGGCGAAACCAAGATAATGGTAACCACGAAAACCTGTATTTCCAAGAATACAGCTTCCGGAAAGACTCTTGCAGAGCAGCAGGATTCGCTGGCAAGCGATGCATCCGAATTTGCCAAGCTCTGCCAGACCGAATCGGTAAACCTGGAAAGCAAGGACAAGAACTTTGCCGCAGCGCTCGTATCGGTTGTTGAGGAATTCGAGAAAACCAGGATCAAGCCGGACATGGTCAATGCCGCAGAGAAACTTGATTCCAATGCGCTGCCGGAAGCCGTACCTCTCCAGGAAGGTGTAATAAAGAACCTGACTGCCCTGAAGGCCATACTGAATTCCGGCGGACTTGCGGAGGCCAAGGCGGACTTTCAGCAGCTTGTGGATGAAGTTCATCTGGTGAAAGAAAAACTGGATAAACTGAAGGACCTTGAGCAGAAGGTTATCGACATGATGAAGGCCATGGAAGCGCAGAAAGATATGTCCGCCGAGGAGCGCGATAAGATGGAAGAGGACATAGAGGCAATGAAGAAGCTGATCAAGGAGAGCATGCTCCAGGTTCCGACCGACCTCCAGATATTCAAGGAGATGAATGTCGCCAATGAACTGGTTGAGGATGTCTACCAGGCATTTGAAGAGCTCAGGAAAGAACCTCCAAAGGACGGTCCGGGGGCAGCTGGCGGGGAAATCGGAGAAACACACAAGCTGAAAGACGAAAGCATTCTTGAAGCCATGAAAAAGGCCTCCGGGAGAGCGGACGAAATGGAAATGTGGCTTGATCAGCAGCCCGGCGAAGAAAATGTCAAGAGGACCGCAGAGGCTTTCGACAAGAATGAGATGACCTTCATGGCCCTTGGCGCAATGGCCACGGAGAACAAGGATATCATAGGAGACCTGGTAAAGCAGAGCCAGGAGGTCGCCAAGAAAGCGGACGACGGCGCCATAAATCACGGCACACCGGATATGGCTCCTTCGAACAAGATTGCCGAGGGTGAGATGGCCAATTTCGGGGCGCAGGGCAAGTCAGGAAACCAGGCTCCAGACCACAAGGAACAGGATGGGCGATCCAATGTTGGACGGCAGGGCATGTCGGACGGCGAGACTGCAGCAGGCGGCGGTACTGTCGGCAAAGGCGATAAGAACATAGAAGAACGTATGACAGTCGAGCCGCTCCAGAGCGGGCAGGTACAGCTTGACGGCGAAACCGATACCAAGGCGACTGGCGGAGGCAAACTTGCTTCCGGGGCTGCCGATTCGGAGGGAATGGCCAGGAACGATGTTGACCGTAGAATGGATTCGACGGCCCAGGGAACAATGGATGGCATGAAGGCCCTTCTGCAGAAGGCTACAGGTACAACCATCAAGGCCTCACTGATGAACCTTCGTACGGACGAGATAAGTGCAGCAGCCCACCACATACGCCAGGCTGATGACGCGCTTGCAAGGGGAAACATAGCCGAGGTTAATGAACTTTTGAAGAAATCCTCTGTGGCCCTGAAACAGGGCAGGAATGATCTCGGCGCTGGAGTTGGCGGTAATGTTGATTCCGGCATCACCGGGTCAAGACTTGAAGATGTAGTAGATGGCGGAACGGACCTGGCGCCGAAGGCCTATGAACGCCAGGTATCTGATTATTACAAGGCAATTAGCGAAAACAAGTAAGCTGGGAATAGAGGATTCTTCATGAATAGATGCCTGATAAAACTGTCTATGCTGACTGTTTTTTCTATTTTCATCGCGGTAAACATGGCCGTATCCGAGGAAGAGCAGTGCGAGAAAGACAACAGGGAATATGCAAAGCATTATGCCGGAAAGTATCTCTACACCAAGCCTGATCCATCGTCAGGCGGCGGAATAAAAGGAGAGATAATAAAACCCACCACGACCCTTGTCGGTGTTTTTGCCATTCCGCCTGATAATCCGCACTATTGTTACAGGGGTGAGCTGGGCGTATCGGCATCGAGCAACCAGACGTTCTCTTTTACCGGCTTGCCGGCAGCAAAATATGATCTGTTTATTCTTTATAAATATGAGATATACGAAGGGCTTTCTCTGTCCAGGTACAAGAACACCCTCACTGCCAAGGACCTCAAGCTGATTGATTATATTGTACAGAAGAGCGAGCCTTACTTTGGTGATGGCAAGACCATTCACCGTATCTGCGGAACAACCGGTAAGAAGACAGGCAAGGCCAAAGCGATAGTAAGCATGCTTAACAAGAAACCATCATCACTGCCTTTTGGAGGATTTGTGAGTCATCAGCCGCGCAGGGCCCTTAAAATCTTTTTCCTTGAAGATGTGGGTCCAGGCTGGCAGGTAGCAGAAACACGGGAAATTATCGCTCGCTTTGTTACGCCTGGAAAAGAAATTCCTACATCGAATTACAGAACATACCTGGGAAAAATTCGCATAACGGATACCGTGAAAGACCTGGGTCAGCTGGATCTTTCCAAACCGGGCGAGAAAGAAGGCCCCCTCCCTGATGCAAAAGATGAGATTGATACCGGGGCCAGTATAGCTGTAGAGTCTGATGACGACGTGAATCCTGAATAAATAGCTGATAAAGGAGTGATAAAGCAATGGCTGAAATTATTTTTACCGCGGGTTCGTACACTGGTCATAAACTTGAAGTTCCAGAAACAGGTATGATCATAGGCAGGGCACAGGATTGCACTCTCGTTTTGGATGATGGTCAGACTTCCAGCAAACATGCTCAAATAAGTATCCAGGACGGAGCCTGGTGCATCTACGATCTTCAGAGCTCAAACGGAACTATGGTAAACGGCCAGCCTATCCAGGCCGTGGTTCTCAACACGGGCGATGTCGTAAATATCGGTGACACCCAGTTTACGTTCAGTATTAACGGCGAGGCGGTTCAGCCGGCCGAAGCTGCCCCGGCCGCCGAAGCTCCTGCCGCAGCAGCTCCTGCCCCAGCTGAAACAGCTCCTGTTGAGCCGCCTGCCCCGGAAAAATCGCAGATCCCAAAACCACCGGCTGCAAGGGAAGAAGCTTCGTCACCAAAGGCCGCCGCCGCACCGGCAGAAAAGATTTCAAAAGAGAAAACGTCACTCTCTACGGGAGGACCGGCTTCAGAGCAGGATGTGAAACTCGTCCAGCAGATGGCAGAGAGAGCCGACAGGATCAGGAAGGAAGTCGGTAAAGTAATCGTAGGACAGACCGAAGTGCTTGACCAGGTGCTAATGTGCATGATAGCAGGCGGCCACGCCCTTTTGATTGGACTCCCCGGTATGGCCAAAACGCTGACAGTTTTCACAATTGCCAAGGTGCTGGACATGCAGTTCAAGCGCGTTCAGTTTACTCCCGACTTGATGCCTACGGACATAATCGGTTCTGATGTTCTGGAAACAAACAGGGAAACCGGGGATAAAGAATTCCGGTTCATCAAGGGACCGATTTTCTGTAACCTTCTGCTCGCTGACGAAATCAACAGAACACCGCCCAAGACGCAGGCCGCGCTGCTGGAAGCCATGCAGGAGAAACGCGTTACGGCTGGAAACACGACTTATACCCTCGATAAACCGTTTTTTGTTCTTGCGACCCAGAACCCCATCGAGCAGGAAGGTACTTATCCCCTGCCGGAAGCCCAGCTTGACCGTTTTATGTTTAACATCTGGGTTGATTACCCGTTGCAGGATGAAGAAGAAAAGATCATTGGCGCCACAACGACAGGCGGACTGGCCGAACCTCAGCGAGTGCTTACCAAGGCGGAAGTTATCCAGCTTCAGGAAGTCGTGAGGAAAATACCGGTTTCAGACCACGTCATCAAATACATCATCCGCCTTGTCAGGGCCACAAGGCCTCAGTATGACGATGCACCAAAAGTCACGAAGACTTATATTTCCTGCGGCGCAGGGCCTCGTGCCGGACAGAACCTTGTTCTTGCTGCCAAGGCAAGGGCCGTCCTGGAAGGGCGTATCCACGTGAGTTGCAACGACATACGCAAGTCGGCAATGCCCGTGCTTCGTCACCGTATTATAACCAATTTCACAGCGGATTCCGAAGGTCTGACAACTGTTGATATTGTCAAGAAACTGCTTGATGAAGTCAAAGAGCCGGGCGAGGAAACCTATAACGCGCCCGCAGCCGGTCCTGCTCCAGCAAAGAAAGCAGGCATCCCTGCTCCTCCTGATGCCAAGAAGAAGAAATGAACATACCCTTGGCGTTTAGAGAATCAGCCGAATGCCTCGGTGTCATAGAACATTCAGCTGCTGAACATCCAACTTTGACTGATCGTGATATCAGGCAGGCTCTTTGCCGGCCAATCTGGTCAGACAACAGGCAGGATACGGTTTTCAATCTTGTCAGGCCTGGTGAATCAGTCTGCCTGGTTGTCTCGGACCATACCAGGAAAACAGCGGCCAGCACTGTTCTTCCTATAATCCTCGAAGGCCTTGCGCGTGGCGGATGTTCGATCAGGGACATGTTCTTCCTTGTTGCTTCAGGAATCCACAGGTCGCCTTCGCAGGCCGAAATCAACACTATACTTGGCGAAGAAGTGGCAGGCCAATTCACTGAAAGAATCTTTCTGCACAATGCAGATGATGATGTCGGCCTGGTTCATGTGGGCACCACCCGGCGGGGCCACAAGGTCAGGGTAAACCGCCGTGCCATGGAAGCTGACAGGCTGATTCTACTGGGAGCGGCAGGCTATCACTACCATGCCGGCTTTGGCGGCGGCCGCAAATCCCTTGTACCCGGGCTGGCTGCTCGCGAAACTATTGCCTATAACCACAGCCTTACCCTTGATCCGGAAGCTGACCGGATCCACCCCATGGTTGATCTCGGCATACTTGACGGCAATCCCGTATCTGAAGAAATGCTCGAAGGAGCTACAATGTGTGAACCGGACATAATAGTGAACACGGTCCTTTCGCCGTCCGGTGACCTGGTCGGAGTCTTCTCAGGCGATCTCGATTCTTCCCACAGGGCTGCGTGCAGGATGGTTGAGCAGGTTTCCCGCGTGGATATTGATGAACAGGCTGATATTGTCTTTGCATCCTCCGGTTCCGCGCTGAACTGGGTACAGAGCCACAAGTCTCTTGTCAACGCACACCGCGCGATGAAGAAGGGCGGAATCGTGATACTTCTTGCCCCCTGCCCCGAAGGACTGGGTGACGAACGGTTCCGCTACTGGGTAAGCAGAAAGAACCTGCCCGAAATCTACTCGGAACTTAGGCGTTCAGCGGAAGTCCTGGGCCAGACCGCCCTTTCGTCCAGGATACGCGGTACTGACGCCATACTGGTTACGGCCATGAAGAAGAAGGACATTGCCGATCTAGGCATCAGGACCGCGCCGACGGCAGAAGAAGCTGTTACGCAGGCCCTGGCAGAGATGCGAAAGAAAGGCGTCAAGAGACCGACATACCGGGTAATGCCCGAAGCAGGACAGACCGTCCCGTTTGTGAAGAGAAACTAATCTGAGAATTATCTTTCGATCGAAATACTGCGCCTTACAAAGGTGGGTATATCGAAATCTTCCCCATCAAGAACCGTTGGCTCAACATTGTTGAACCTCCCTTTTCCGGTGGGTTCCAGCTTAAGTTTGGTTTGAAGATCCTTGGCTCTGGTGCTCCTGGTTCGCTTCGATTTGTCGCTGGTATCTGAAGTCTCGCCTTCCTTCGGCTTCTCTGTGACCGCAGCCGGGTCTGAGGACCATTTCTCAGAGGCAATTACCGTTATAGATAGCTTGTCGTGGAAACCCGAATCAATAATGGTGCCCATGAACAGTTTGGCATCTTTATGCATCCTGGCTGAAATCGCCTTCATGACATCGTCAATTTCCTTGAGCGTAAGGTCCGAACCGCCGGCTATACTGACAAGGAGGGAACGCGCCTCGCTGACCACGGCGCCTTTTTCAAGGAGCGAGCCTTCGAGGAGGGATTTGAGGGCCGCCGCAACACGTCCCTCGCCAGAAGCGCTTCCATAACCGAAAGTGCAGACCCCGCCGCCGTTCCTCACGATCGTCTGCAGATGCGCAAAATCAAGGCTTATAAAGCCCGGCTTCATTATCAGCTTCCATACCGATGATATGCCGTCGCTTATAACTTCATCCGCTTTCTCAAATGAATCGGCGACGTTTGAAACGCCGATAAACTCAAAGAGCCGTTCGTTCGGAACAACGATAAGCGCGTCGGAGACATCCTTCAGGTTTGCTATTCCCTCTTCGGCATATTCTTTCTTCTGCTGGCCCTCGAAATTGAACGGAAGGGTTGCGAAACAGAGGGTCATAGCTCCGGCGTTGCGTGCGGCGTTGAGAACAACCGGCGCACCTCCGGTTCCAGTCCCGCCGCCAAGCGCCACAACAAGAATGACGAGGTCAACTCCTTCAAACAGGCTGCTTATCATCTCGATGTCGTCCTCGGCTGAGAGCCTGCCGAGGTTGATATCGCCGCCGGTTCCCAGGCCGGTGGTTCTTACAGATCCAATCTGCAGTTTTGTAGTGGCATGGGATGATGAGAGAATTTCGCTGTCGGTGCTTATTGTAATGATGGCAGGACCGTCCGGACTGCTTCTGGCAATCCAGTCCACAATCTTGCAGCCTCCGCCGCCGAGGCCTACAATAGTTACCTTTCTGTCATGCATTTCTTTTTCCTTTGCGCCGGAACAAGGTGATTTATCTGCCAAACAGCTTCTTGAACATTGACCCGAAGCCCTGCGACCTGTTGCCCAAGGAATACTTGAACCCGTACTGGACCATGCCTATGCAGGTAGCGTATTCAGGCCCCTCGGTTGCCGTAACGAGTCCGCTCACGCCTCGCGGTTTTCCTATAGAACACGGGAGGCCGAATATTTTCTCGGTCAAGGCCACGATGCCCTTCATATGGGCGCCGCCTCCGGTAAGCACCACTCCGGCACCAACATGGTGCAGAATATCTTCGCTTATCAGGCGCTTCTTAATCATCCTCAGGACTTCATCCACCCGGGCGCTCATTACCGTGTGGAGCGCCCTCAGGGTTATGGCGCGTCCCGGGAAACCGACTTCGGGCGGCAGCGTTATTTTCTGGCCGGTGCTTGATGAATCCAGGATTGCACTCCCGGATTCACCTTTAAGGGTCTCGGCCTGGGAAATTGGAATGTTGAAAGCCAGGGCAATGTCATTGGTAATATGGTCGCCGCCGATTCCAAGTGCCCCCGCCGCTGCAAGCACGTTGTTGGCATAGGCGACGTAGTCAGTCGTACCGCCGCCCAGGTCAATCACGATGGCCCCACCGGCTTTCTGTTCCGGTGTCAGTACGGCCAGCGCCGAACACAGGCCGCTGAAGGCCACGTCCTGCACTTCGACCGGCACACTGCGGACAACCCTCACGGTGTTTCGCAGGCGGTTACGTACACCGTGCAGGACCAGCATATCGAGCGACAGCTTGGCACCTTCCATGCCTTCCGGCTGAATAACCATCTCCTGGTCATCAATGCAGAAATGCTGGCATATTGTATGCATTACATCGCGCTCAGGGGGAAGATTAACAGCCCGGGCAACGTCCATTACCTGTTCAATATCATCCCTGGTAATTTCCCCGTCTTTGCTTTGGACTGGAACAGTCCCGCGGTTGATAAGGCTCTGGATGTGTCCGCCGGAAATTGCAAGATGTACCTGCCGGATTGAGACCTTGCCCATCTCTTCTGCTTCGGCCAATACAGTTCGGACACAGGCACCGGCGTTCTCGAGATCTACAATTTCTCCCTTTCGCACACCGGCGGACGGGTGCTTTCCCATGCTGGTGATCATCACGTTCCCGCCTTCATGCATCTCGCCCACAATGGCGAGCACCTTTGAAGTTCCGATTTCCAGCGCAACAATTGGTGGTAAACCCATATAAACCTTAACTCGATGTATCGCCGACAATGTCGTCGAGCCTGGCGTTGAATCTGGTTATCTTGCGTCCGCTCTCGCTTCGCATTATCTGGGCCAGATCGAAAAGTTTCTTGCGGAGTTTCTTCTTCGAATCTGGGTCCTGTTTTCCCATCGCCGGCCAGGCAAGATCAACTTCTTTGACCTTATCACCGTCCAGGATATAGAGGACAATATACTCCGGGTTGTTCAACTCAATTTCATCAATGAGGATTCCAAGGTCCGAACTGCGGCTCATTTCCAGAGCTTCAAGGGCGGCCATGGCCATAGTACTGTGCAGGCGGGCACCGGGTTTCATGCCGGGATCACGACAACCGGTTATGACCGGCATATTGCGGGAACTGCCCGGTGAAGTGAAAACGCATCCCTCGTTGTCCGCCACAAAGGGGCTTTTTCTTCCAATCCTGGCAATGGGGACCCGTTCTGTAATATTTATTTCAAGTGTGTCTGGCAACTGACGGCTTATCTTCATGGTCTTCACGTTTGGCTGATCCTTTGTGAAGTCCCTCCACACCTTGTTAATGTTGAAAGAGAACAGATTCATCCCCTCTTTCAACTGGGTATATTCCTTGATGAGATCCCTGGAGAGCGTTGATCCGCCCGTGATATTGAGGTGTTCTATCTTGAACCGGTCATTGTTGGAAAACATTGCACGGAAAAGAAGCCCGCAGCCCAGCCACGTAAAAATGGTGAACCCGATAACAACGGCTGTAAGCAGGACACCGGTGCCGACCCGCTGGGAGGTCTTCTTGTCGGTGTACCTCGTGTTTACGTTCAAAATTGCTTTTCGCCTGTTACCGCGTTTCCTGAAGGAAAACCTTCCCGGATGAATATCTTCGTCATCAAACCACATTGAAATCCTTTTCTCCTGAAACCGATCAAGATCTTTTTGGCTTATCGCCTAATACTATATCATAACTTTTTTAAAACCAAGAAATTTGAGAGGCCGTTATGCCCCGTCAGTACGGGCCATCCGGATTATCCTGTCACAGAGAGCGGAAAAGCCGATACCGGCATGCCCGGCCGCCTTTGGAAGCAGGCTTGTTTCTGTGAACCCCGGTATATTGTTCAATTCGAGCACGTAAAGCCGGCCATCCGCCGAAAGCCTGAAGTCAACGCGTCCAAGACCCCTGCATCCAAGAGCCCTGAATGTCTTCAGCGCAATCTGCTGGCATTGTGCGTATGTTCCGGATTCCAGATTTGCCGGTACAAGATACGTGCAGGCGCCTTTTGTATACTTGGCATCATAGTCATACCACTCATCAGGGGCAACTATCTCGATAACAGACAGTGCTTCATTGCCCACGACGCCAACTGTCAGTTCGCGCCCCTGGATGTAGCGCTCCACAATAAGTTCTGTCCCATACTTGAAACTGTCTTTAAGCGCCGCATCCCATGCATTAGCGGAAGCTACCCTGTGAACGCCAATACTTGATCCCTGGCACGCTGGCTTGACGACAACCGGCAGGCTGAGCGAAGGTTTCTCTCCCTTTCTCAGGATCTCGTATTCAGGCGTGGGAATTCCATTCTTGTCGAATAACTTTTTGCTCAAGACCTTGTCGAATGATATCCGGCTTGCCTCGGGTCCTGAGCCGGTGTACGGAATTCTTTTCTTCTCAAGGATTGCCTGGACCTGGCCGTCTTCCCCGAACTCGCCGTGCAGGGCTATGAAAACAGCCTCGACTCCTGTCGGCAGACCAAAATCAGGACCGTGGACATCCACTTCGGTAACGTCATAACCTGCTTCCCTCAAGCCCTTTGCAACAGCTGCTCCTGACCGCAGGGATACATCCCTTTCAGCAGATGGGCCTCCCATCAATACTGCAACCTTCTTAAAAACCTTATTCAAGAAATTCAACCTCCGTTTCCAGATGAACTCCAAACCTTGATATTACCTCTGCGCGAATCTTTTCAATCAGCGCCATGACATCAGATGCCCGTACTCCTGTTTCAGTCACAATCACGTTGGCGTGGGATCGGGAAACAACTGCCCCGCCAATCCGCGCCCCTTTCATTCCGGCACGTTCTATCAGTTGTCCTGCAAAACCGCCTCTCGGGTTTCTGAAGACCGATCCGGCAGAATGAAGGCCCTTGAGCCAATGTCGTTTATGCCTGATAGTTAAACGTTTCTTTTTCCCTTCAGGATTTGCAGGCGAAACGTCCAGCGCCGCCTCAATCAGGATCCTTTCCCGGAGATATGGGCACTCCCTGTAGCCTGATTTGACTGCATGCCCGCGGACTTTACATGTTGATCCGTCCATATTCAAACAGCGAATCCAGGAAACATGTTTCCATATTTCGTCGCCCCACGCTCCGGCATTCATCCGCAGGGCGCCGCCGATGGTTCCCGGAATGCCTTCAAGGAATTCAAGTCCGCCCAGGCCTTGCTCTTCAAGCCAGTTCAGCAGGCGGGAAATCGGGACCCCGGCACCCGCCATAACAACCCTTTTTTCTTGCCTGATTCTGCTGAAAACGCCGCCGGAAAGCCGTGCTGTTATACCCCGGATTCCAAGGTCACTCACCAGGACATTGCTTCCCGCACCTAATAGTGTGAGGGGAAGATTGTGGTTATGCGCCCGTTTCACAAGTGCTGAAAGCCCTTTTTCGGAGTTGGTTTCCACCAGAACATCAGCAACGCCGCCAGCCTTAAGCGTTGTCCTTCTGGCCATTGGTTCATTCAAAAGGATCCTTGTTCCAGGACCTAGATTTCTTAAAAGCCGTTCAAAATCCGGAACAAGCTGTCTCAAAGCCGGGACTTCTTTCCCTGCCCATTCCGCGATTTGCTCAACATCTCCTGCACCTACAACGAGAAACAGGTCTCCTGGTTTCAGTTGTGTTCTGAAATATGCCCATGCCTGTTCAAGGGAGGTCGCAACGGAAACCTGCAATCCGGGGATTTTAAATCTGTGATTTGAAGTCCTGGATCTGAAAGTCCCGTATAGGTCCCAGATGGTTCCCCCTTTCAGCGGTTTCTCGGATGCGGCATAGACAGGCACGAGGACCAGTTCGTCAACGCCCTCGAATGCCGCTGGAAAATCGGCGCCCAGCGCCAGCGTTCTTGTGTAGCGGTGCGGCTGGAATACAGCCAGCAAACGCCTGTGTTTCAGTCTGCGGGCAGTCCTGATCAATGCCGCGATCTCGGATGGATGATGGGCATAATCGGATATGACTGTGATGCCGTTCTTTTCCGCAACCCGGTCGAAACGCCGGCGCGGCAGGCTTACCATGGAAAGGCCGCGCTGGATTTGCTTAAAACTCAGGCCTGTCTCAAGGCCCGCTGCAGTCGCTGCCAGGGCGTTAAGAACGTTGTGGACTCCTGGGACCGGCAGGTCAATCCGGCCAAGCTTCTTGCCCCTGTAGAGGACTTTAAAGGCGGTTCCTTTAAGACCGGGCTTCAGTTCCGTCCCGCGAACGTCTGCTTCCCTGCGGAATCCGTACGACAGGCATTTGCTGATCTTTCCGCACAAAGCCCTTGCCCTTGGATCTTCAATGCAGAAGACGGCCCGTTGCCTTGCATTGTTGATGAAATTCCGGAAACAGTTTTCAAAATCTCTGACGCTGCTGAAATGTTCCATGTGGTCGAACTCAATATTTGTCACCACTGCAATATCGGGCCTGTACCGGGCCAGAGTTCCGTCACTTTCATCAGCTTCAACCACAATTATGTCTTCGGCGACGTGTTTGTTGTTCGGCAGCGAAACTTTTCCACGGAAACCGGCCACTCCGCCGAGGCAGTTGGATTCTCCGCCAATGCACCAGGAAGGCATTCGACCGGCGCTCATCATCACCTGCGTGATAAAGGTGGTTGTGGTGGTCTTGCCGTGAGTCCCGCCTATGGCAATCGACTTGAAGCCGGCAATGACTTCAGGCAGTACAGTTCCCCGCGAGAAAACCGGGATGCCCATTTTCTTTGCGCGTATGACCTCTGGAGCGTCAGCAGAAACGGCCGCAGTCCTGACAACCCATTCAACATCACGTCGAATGTGTGCGGGATCGTGATTGGGATAAACCCTGATTCCCCGCTCTTTGAGCCATTTGGCCATCCGGCCTGGAACAAGATCACAGCCGCTGACTTTGAAATCCAGCGCTTTCAGAAGGAATGCCAGTCCGGCCATTCCTATCCCGGAAATTCCGACAAAATGGACATGACCCGGCTTCTTTGAGAGGAAATCGGTAATAGAAAGGATGGATTTTCTTCCTGGCCCGCCCATGTCTTTAACTTATCCAATCCCCTTCCATTCTCAAGCCGAAACTGCTTATCTAATTGAGAAGCTTGCCCTTGATTTGTCCATCCATTACAATTCAGGCCGGTAGGGTCTAATGAAAAGCGTTATCACCATATCTCTGGTTCTGGCGTGTCATCTGCTGGCAGGATGTTTTGCCACTCGTGCTCGCTGCGTATTTTCCGTCGCAAACGCCAGTGATGCCGCGCTGTCATCTGTGCTGCTTCGCGACGAAGCAGGTAAGGCCTATTCGTTTGCCACCCTCAAAGCGCATTCTGTTGGTCCGTTCGTCCAGGCAGGGACCGACCTGGGACGTTCTTTGACCCTCGAAGCCACAAGGGAGAACGGTGCAGCCGTAACAAATATCATCCGGCTTGACAGCCCGGTTCTTCGCACGTTTAACGGCCGGGTTGTTTTCCAGATTGAAACCGGTGCCTGCGTCAGGGTATTCATTATGCCGGCGCCGGACAAATCAGTCGAAGGAGACCTGCCTTGGGCCACGTCACCTTCGTGGCAAGGGACTCCAAGCATACCGGGACTGACCGGCCAGCAATAGCAGCCATCCGCAAGCCTTCTTCTCGCCTAAAGCCGTTACAAACCTGTTACAAAAAATATGAAGATTCTCCTTAAGGCAGACGTATACTAATTAGAGATAAGAGAGGCGGATATTGTTTCAACCGTTGAAGCCGGGACGGAAAGAATATCAAGGCGCTGCGGCCTGGCTCAACACAACAAGGGAGGCAGTCAATGAATAACAGGTGGCTGATGTCTGCGACGTACGTACTGCTGGCTGGCGCGCTGGTGGCAATGACAAGCTGCGCCCCGGCGAAGGAAGTGGATGTGGTAAGGGAAGTCACGAAGCTTGTAAAGGCACAGGTCGGGGAAGATGTCGTTATCGCCTATATAGAGAAGCAGGGTGCGCATGCCGCTCTTTCCGCTGACGATATTGTTGACCTTAAAAAGGCCGGCGCATCGGACAAGGTGCTTGTGATGCTGATGACAGGCAAAGGCGGAGGCGCTGCGGGCTCCGGTGATTTTCCATTTGACCTGGACCAGCAGTACAGGGTCGGTAAACCGGTAATAAGCGGTGCGATGGCGGTTTACCCGATAATCAGGAAGGGGCCGGACTTGAAGACTGAATACCAGACACTCGACGAGGCCACAAAGGACAAGGCAATCGTGATAAAGGAGCTGTCTGACGCTTCCGTGCCGGTCGTGGTAATCATCAACAGCGGTAAACTGCCGGTCTACATCTCGGCGGGCGAAATAATAATCGGCGGTAAACAGGACCGCGTTATCTCGCATGACATAATCATTCATCCCGGCAGGGAAATGCGAGTTGATGTGAAGTGCGTGGAGCATGGCCGGTGGCAGGGAGGCAGGGCGGAGTTCGAATCAGCGGGCTACATGGCCGGAAATGCCTCGAGGAAGGCGGCCCAGTTCAAGGCACAGGGAGATGTCTGGAACGAGGTGGCCCAACAGAATGCCGCGGCCAAAGCCGCTCCCGGAACCGGCACGTACAGGGCTGCGTTCTCAAAGCCTGAAATAAAAGAAGCTACCGATAATTATATCAAGGAGATCCTTCCGAAGCTCGAAGACAGGAACTGCGTCGGCATGGTGGTCGTAATCGGCGGCAAGATCCACGCGATCGAGATATTCGGAAGCCCCAGCCTCTTCGGTAAACTCAAGGAGAAGCTGTTGAAGGGCTTTATCCTTGATGCCATGACTTCGAAGGAGACAAAAGCGGATCCGCCGGGCAAGGACAAGATTATCGAGTTTTATAAGTCCACCCAGTCCGCAAAGGCACAGGAACTCAAGAAATACGACAAAAACACCAACTACAAGCAGGAAAGCTCGAAGGCTGTCGGCAACGAGTGTCGCGACGAGGACGGAGAGGTCCTGCACAGGAGCTACCTGGCACACTGATTCAGCGGCAATTCAGGATTGCCGGCGCCCGCTCCAAACTTCGAAGCGGGCGCTGCCATTTTGAATTATTCCGGAACAAATGAATAGTGCTGCAGAAGGTTGTTACGAGGCTGAAACTTTATACAGAAAAGACAAAGTTTCGAGTCGTAAATCGTTGCAAATGAGATGTTAATCGAAAAAGTCCATTCGAATGGACTTATTACCGATATGGTTGATTCGATAACAGGAAAGATAGAGGAAACCAGCTAAGTACCGGCATCTTTTCACCTCAAAGATTCCACCAAAGCGGCAGTTCAGTGGATAGAGTCCATCTCGAGCGTGAGGGCTGCTACACTTGTGCTGTAGATACGTCCCCCGACCGAACCCCAGCGGTCATTTGGCGACCATGAGCCTGCATGTTTACCGGAATTATTCTGTACAGAGAGCAGTGAATGCTGCAGATCTGCAAGCATCCGGTTGTTTTCATCTGTCCTTGCAGCATTGAACGCTGCCGCACGGAAATAAGAGCGATAGAAGTCGCCAAGATTATTTTCTTCTCCAGGTGAAGCCAGAGCCTGTCTCAACTTTATCAGGATTTCCTTCTTGTAGGGAGCTTCTGCTTCGGGAGCCATGAACATGCACAGCGCTCCCATTGCGGTAAGTGTAATTTTCCCTTCAGGTGAATTTTTAGGACTGTCGTAACCGAACTGGCCTTTATCATCAATCATGCTGTTCAACCATAGAAGGCCTTTCCTCAGGGAGTTTTCCTGGTCTTTCCATCCCAGGCGGGCCGAGAGAAGCAAAGCCTGCAGCTGCCAGACGGACACGGATGTATTAGGCGTGTCTTCAGGCCGGTTTGAATAACCCCATCCGCCGGCGGCGAACTGCTGTTTCTTAATAAATGCCAGCGCCTTGTCCAGGCATGATTTCAGGGCTGGATCTTTTCTTTGCATATAGGTTTCAAGAAGTGCAACAGTTACAATTCCGTGGTTATACATCATCCCCTCCACCTCTTCCCCGAAAAGGCCGCTGTCTTTCTGGCGGCTTGTCAGGTATTTCATGGACCGGGCAATTATAGGATGATTGACTGTGCGGGCATCAGGGTTGCGGGTGAAGGTCAGCAGGGCCAGACCGTTAAGCGCCATGTCATATTCCTTCTTTCCTCCCAGGCTGGAAGCATCCCATCTGCCTGATAATTCCTGGACAGAGGCAAGCCACTGCATCGTGTTTTTCAATGCTGACGACTTATCTTTTGTGTTCTGTGTCATGAATCCGGACGGTGCGGCATCGCGGACCTGGCTTTGCATTAATGCCAAGATACCGGCTGATGATACGCAGAGAATTGCAAAACAGGCTGCTGCGCGCAGAAAGAACCCGTTAACCCGCCATATTGCCGGACCCTCAAGGTCCCAGGCATCGGGAGGAAGCCGGGAAAGAATCCTGCCGGCAAGATCCGCTGACCTGCCGGGGAAGGCTTTATTTGCCTGCAATTCCTTGATGGTGAGATTGAAACTATCCGCCAGGGCACGGCAGGACGGACAGGTTTTGAAATGTTCTTTCAGCAAATTCTCTTCCCTGGTATCAAGTTCCCCGCGAAGGATGGCAACAATATCTTCCTGTTCAGGACATCCGGTATCATGGTTGTTCATTCTTCATCGCCTCCCTGAGATTTTGGAGAGCATGGAACATTCTTGTCTTTACCGTGCCAACAGGGATATCGAGAATCTCGGCAATCTCCCTGTATTTCAGGTCCTGGTAAATACTCATTACAACAACAATCCGCATTTCTTCTGAAAGCGTGTTAAGTGCTTTATCAGTTCTTTCCTTTGCGTCGGCAATCCTGCCGGCATCAGGCTTTGCATCTTCAGGCGCATATTCATTTTTCAAGGCTTCGGTCAAGTTGGAGCGCCGCTTCTGCTTCCTGTAATAATCTATCTGAACCTGCCTGGCCATCAGGTACAGAAAGGTAGTGAACCTGGCGCTGGGTCTGTACCTGTCCCGGTAATTAAAGAGCCGGATAAAAGTCTCCTGCACCAGATCATCTGCATCGCCAATATAAACGTTCATCCTGTAGAAAAAGTTCAAAAGCGATTTCTGGTATTTGCGGACCAGGGCCACGAATGCGTCCCTGTCCCCGCTTATTACTAGCTGCATTACGGCTTCGTCGGCCATCTTTGCATCCGGGATGTCACTTGTTTCATTTACAGGGTTGTCTCTTTTCACTTTCTTCTGAACCTTTTGTCTTTTACCTGCGTTCATTCAACTAAACAGGCATGGTCTGCTGCTACCTGCGGAGGTTAGCCGGGAGCGGCTGAATATGGAATAACAAATGTCGCCCGAGGCATGTATTTACAGGCCGTTTGAATATTCTTTTGGTTGTCCTGCCTGGAACAAGAACGTCAATTGTGGAGGAGAGAAATGAATAGAGTATCTGTGTATTGGCTTGCCATGTTACTCGCTCTGGGTGCCGGTTCTTCTGTCTGTCCGGCGCAAACATCCGGGACAAATGCAGTAAAGACGGTTACCACAATGCCCGAGATTGTGGTAACGGCGCTCCGCGTGGAGAAGGATGTTAATTCAGTGCCCTACACTGTATACCGTATGAACAGCACTAACGTTCACATCCGCGAATCGACTCGCACCACACCCGATGTACTGAAGGGCAAACCCTCGGTCATGGTTCAGAAAACGTCTTACGGCCAGGGATCCCCGATACTGAGGGGCTTCACCGGCTTCCGCACATTGTTCCTTGTTGACGGAATACGTCTGAATAACTCTGTTTTGCGCGATGGGCCAAACCAGTACTGGAACACGGTTGATTCGCTTTCAATTACAGATTATGAGCTTGTTATGGGACCCTCTTCTGTCCTTTACGGCAGTGATGCTGTCGGAGGTACTGTGAATGCCCTGTCAGCAAAATCGGTGGAATACAAAGGTTCACCTGTCTGGGAGCGCAGCGTTTATTACCGTGGATCCAGCGCCGAACGTTCAAATATAGAACGGGTGCAGCTCAACAGCCGAATCAACGAAAGAATCGGTTTTACCGGGGGGGTTACTCTTAAGGATTTTGGCGACCTGAAGGGTGGCAAAGATGTCGGAGTGCAGAAGCACACGGGCTATGAGGAATGGGACTTCGATGCACGGATTGATTACTATATCGACACGGATTCACTTCTGACAATCGGTCACCAGACAGTCGACCAGGACAACGCGTGGAGAACGCATAGGACTATTTACGGGATTGACTGGGAAGGCCTGAAAAAAGGTGACGATAAGGTTCACAGTTTCGGCCAGAACAGGGATCTGACCTACTTGAAATACAGCGGAAAAGACTTCAAAGGGCTGGTTAACAGCGTCGAAGCCACAGTGTCGTATCACGCTCAGGGTGAAGACCAGTACAGGGTCAAGAAAGATGATGCAAGCGAACGACAGGGCTTTGATGTCCAGACATGGGGTTCAACAATCCAGCTTGGATCCGATACCCCTATTGGCGAGTGGGTTTACGGTGTGGAGTATTACCACGACAGCGTCGATTCCTACAATCGTACTTACAAAAGCGACGGCTCCCTTGATAAGACAGGAATACAGGGGCCGGTTGCTGATGATGCTTCGTACGGCTCCCTAGGCCTCTATGTGCAGGACACGATCCATCTGTTCGATGGCAACCTCGATGTAATACCAGGGGTCCGCTACAATTATTGCCGGGCTGATGCCGGAAGGGTTAAGAATCCTGTTACCGGTCAGCAGATGTCGATGGATGGTGACTGGAATGCCGTTGTGGGTTCGCTCCGTTTTCTTTATCCGCTCAGCCAGGACCGGAAACATGTCCTGTTTGCGGGCGCCTCGCAGGGATTCCGGGCCCCCAACCTCTCGGACTTGACGCGACTCGATATTGCGCGAAGCGGTGAAATGGAAACACCTGTATCAAACCTTGAACCTGAGCAATATATTGCCTACGAAGCTGGTATTAAATCCCGTTTCGAGCAGCTGACTACCATATTGACCTGTTATTACACGGACATTGACAATATGATAGTGCGCGTTCCAACCGGCCGGAAGATTGACAGTTATTCCGAAGTCACCAAGAAGAACTCGGGCCGTGGGTATATTCAGGGTGTTGAGTTGTCCGCCAGCTATGCATTTACAAAGACTTTATCCGCGAAGCTGACAACATGCTGGATGGATGGAAAGTTAGATACTTATCCCACATCATCCACCAGCATGGAGAGGGATTATGTTTCGCGCCTGATGCCGCCCACCGCCGAACTCAGCCTGTGCTGGCAGACTGAAGACTTGAAATACTGGGTCGAAGCTGTCTGCGATGCGGCTGAAAAAGCCGATAAACTGTCCGCTGATGACAAGCGGGATACGCAAAGAATTCCAGCCGGCGGAACACCGGGTTATGCCGTATATACGCTGCGTGCCGGATCAAAAGTTACCAAAGACATGACACTGGCTATCGCTGTCGAGAATATCCTGGATGAGGATTACCGGATACATGGTTCCGGAGTTAATGAGGCAGGGCGCAACTTTGTGCTGACGGCAAGCTACACTTTCTAAACATGCCTGGACGGCGTACATGATTCTATGCCGCTGATTATCTTCGGATCAGCGCAGGCGAAAGGACGTCAGTTTTAGCGCCTCAAACCACAGGATACTGATGATGCCAGCAACCGCGCAGATTAGTAGATCGTTCGTGTGAAGACTCTCGAAGTGGAACAGACTACGCAGGAATGGGACCGTAAGAATAAGGCTCATGCCGACCGCTGCACCGCCGACGATCCACCACAGCGCCTTGTTCGGTTCCCGGAACATGGATATGATGCTCCTGGTCCAAGAGCGATTGGCGAGGATCAGGCAGATGTTGGCAACAACAAGTGTCGTAAATGCGAGCGTTCTGCGGGCGTTTTCCGAGGGATGACCAATGTATCCCGCCATTGCAAGAACTCCAAGAATAACCCCTAGCACGGCCAGGCCCTGCAGTATGCTTATTCCCACAGTCTTAAGATTGAAAAGCCGGTCATGTGGATTACGCGGCGGCCTTTTCATTACGTTGCGTTCAGCATTTTCCGCCTCGAAGATTACTGAACAGGCCGGATCGATTATCAATTCAAGGAACACGACATGTACCGGCAAAAGCAGCAGAGGCCAGTCAGTCAGGAAAACGGGAATAATTGATAAGCCGGCGATTGGAACATGAACGGCAAAAATATAGGAAACAGCCTTCTTTATATTGTCAAATATGCGTCGCCCCATTTTGACAGCCTGGACGATAGTGGAGAAATCATCGTCTAGCAGTACCAGCGAAGAGGATTCCCTGGCAACGTCGGTCCCCCGCCCTCCCATGGCAATACCGATATGGGCCGATTTCAGCGCAGGGGCATCGTTGACACCATCACCTGTCATTGCGACTATCTCCCCATTGCTCTTGAGGGCCTTTACGATCCTCAGTTTCTGCTCCGGTACAACACGGGCAAAGATATTAACGTCCCGTATCCTGGCCGCCAGTTCATCGTCGCCCATGTTGTCCAGCTCAGGTCCGGTGATGAATTTATCCGCTGATTTAAGGCCTATTTGCCGTGCTATGCTCTGGGCTGTGCCGGGATAATCGCCGGTGATCATGATCACCCGTATGCCGGCCGTGTAGCACTCCAGGATAGCATCGGGCACAGTGGATCTCACTGGGTCTGCCAGTCCAAGGAGGCCGATAAATTTGAAGTCAAAATCATGCTGTTTTACGGGTAGTTCATGGCGCTTGAAGGAAGCCAGCGCAACTCCCAGCACACGCAGCCCGTCATTCGCCATTTCTGTCACCTGGCGCTCGAGATCCGCTTTGCCGGCATCATCGAAATGACACAAATCTGCTATTGCCTCCGGTGCTCCTTTCGATGCAACCACATAGTCATTACGGTCTGCTGATTGCCAGACATGGGAAATGGCGAGCAGTTCCGGGGTAATGGGATGCTCTCGAACAAGAGTCCACTGTTCGTGAAGGTGTTCCGTTTTTGCGAGATACTTGTCTCCTACCTGCTTCAGAGCTTTCTCCATGGGATCAAAAGGATCACGCTTGCTCGCGAGTATGCCGTATTCAAGCAGCTGGTGGAACTCCTCGGGCAGCCTGGATTGGGTTGTGGTCTGGGTATCAAACAGAAAACCATCAACACGCAGTTGACGAACCGACATCTGGTTCAGCGTGAGTGTTCCGGTCTTGTCGGTGCACAGGACTGTAGCGGCGCCAAGCGTTTCGATTGCCGGCATGCGGCGCGTTAATACCCGGTTCTGAGAAATCCTCCACGCTCCGAGCGCGAGGAAGATCGTGAGAACCACTGGAAATTCTTCAGGCAGAGTTGCCATGGCCATGGTAATTCCGGCAAGCAGGCCGTCCTGCCAGGAACCAAACGTGTTGCCGCGCGTCAAACCGTACACAACAACCACTATCGCACACAAAGAAAGGCCTACAATCGCCATGGTCTTTACCAGTCCGCCGGTTTCCTTCTGGAGAAGCGTTCTCTCCTGGACAACGCCCTGGAGCGCCTTGCCGATCTTGCCCAGTTCGGTTCGCAACCCGGTGGAAAAAACCTCGGCAATTCCCTGCCCCGCAGTCACCAGGGTACCCGAAAAAACAAACGGAAGATCATCACCGCCCGGTTTACCTGGCACCTCGTTTCCCCCTGCCGCTTTCTTGCGTACCGGTACGGATTCTCCGGTAAGGAGAGATTCATCGGAAGAAAGGTTGATGGAATGCCGTAAAACCGCGTCGGCGGGGACGCGGTCACCTTCTGAAAGAATGATAAGGTCGCCACGTACAACTTCACGCCCGGGAATACGCTTCTGGCGCGCATCCCTTATAACCAGGGCCCGCGGGCTTGATAAATCGCGCAGCGCCTCAAGGGCCCTTTCGGTGCGGCGCTCCTGCACAATGGTTATTCCCATTACGACAAAAACGAAACCAAGGAGCATTAGCGCATCAGCGGGCTCACCCATCAGGAGGTATAACAGACCGCACGCGACAAGCATCAGGAACATGGGTTCCTTGATTACTTCAAAAGCGATACCGAACACGCTGCGTTTCTTCGCAGCCGGAATCTCGTTGTAACCTTCTTCGGAAAGGCGGCGCGAGGCTTCTGCTTCCGTCAAGCCCGTCTGGTTCCGTACGTCAAATGCTTCAGTCATTGCGTACCTTCTTTTTAGCTTCTTCCGCCGCTTTTCTTTTCTTAAGATTCATTCTTATTCTCACGTATTTCTTCTTTACCCAGGTGGCCAATCGCGACTGTGGCCATAACAGTATGACTCCTGCCAGGAGGAATGGCCAACCCGGCATTATTGGGAGAAGAAACCCTACAATGCTTAGCAGAAGCATTGCTATACCGGAGACTATCCGTATCGTTCGGGCAACCAGAGTTTTCATATGGGAATCAAACTATTGACCTGCTGTTATCCAGTAAGCTTATTCTCAGCGCGAAAATATCTCAAGACTTCTATTACTCCGGCCAATAAATAGTGCAGCTCCCCGCCCAGAGGGCGGGGCTTCTGTGCGGAACTCCGCCGTAGCCAGCGCCTCCGTTTCGCCCTTCGGCGAATCTACGGCGAAAGACCATCTTGTCTCGCCGAAGCATCTTTGCGAAGGCGAGTGCCATTAACGAAGGCTGCCCCCCCTGCGAACTTTGCCGTGCGTGGTAGGAAAGACGGCGTGTTGGGCCCTTCGACAAGCTCAGGACTGGCCAACGCTACCGACCCGTAGGAGAATCAGGAGGTAGGGCGGTTTGGCTAGCCCGGCGCACCCTTGGCGGCGAGGGGCCCAAACCGCTTACGATTTTATGGCCGGACTAATAATGAGTTTTCCCGGCAAAGAATGGACTTTGGACGTAATATATAAGTCGTTATGCTTAAAGGAGATGCGTTATAATTGATGCATTCCTGACCGCCTTAACATTCTGACCGTTGACGACTTTGTTACTGTTGTTCTTAATGGCTTAAAGGGAGAAGCTTTTTCTTTCTAAGGCTGTGTTTCTCGTCTAATATTTTCTTCTTGTTTATGCAGTGCATCCACCGGAGATATTCGATGAGCGATCAGCAATGGATAAAATGGGCCAGAGAGCTTCAGGCAATCAGCCAGACTGGTTTGCATTATGCCAAAGACCAGTATGACAAGGACCGCTACCGGCAGGTTGAACAGATCGGTGCTGAAATCCTGGCAGCGTATTCAACCCTTACCGTCCAGCAGATTCTGGAGATGAATGCAGCGGAGTATGGCTATGCCACACCCAGGGTCGATGTGCGTGGAGTGGCCTTCAGGGATTCCAAAGTTCTCCTCATCAGGGAGGTGCTTGATAACGGACGCTGGGCTTTGCCCGGCGGCTGGGCGGATGTCAACGAGACTCCAGGCCAGGCCGTTGTCCGGGAGGTTTTCGAGGAGAGTGGTTTTGAGACCAGGGCTACAAAAGTACTTGCCGTATATGACAGGGACCAGCAGGGGCATGTTCCCCCAGCCCCTTATCAGATTTATAAGTTGTTCTTCCTGTGCGAGATAACAGGGGGCTCCGCCAGGATTAACAATGAAGCCAGCGAGGTTGCATTCTTTGCAGAACACGAGATACCGCTGGATCTCTCGCTGGGACGAACCACAGGTCATCAGCTGCGCAGGTTCTTTGAACATCTGAGGAATCCCAATCTTCCGGCAGATTTCGACTAACGCATGCTTCCAAATTGCAAACGCGAAAAGCCTTCTCTATTTCCCGGCGGCTCGGCCAGAGGCCTCACCCGGCCCCGTTCTTCTTGTCTGCAATTTTATCTCCTCCATGATGCCCCAGTCGTTGTTCTCCAACCTCTGCAGTCGACACTTGACTCCGGCAGCAGCAGAGACATAAACTTTACACAACCTTTAACAAGGAGATGGTGTCATGACAGAAACAGAGATAGGTGTTATTACCCACTTCTTCGACAAGATAGGCGTTGCTGCAATAACAATTACGGATGGCACTCTTTCGGTCGGAGATACCATTCACATCAAGGGTCACTCCACCGACATGACCGTCCAAGTCGAATCAATGCAGATCGAAAAGGACAAGATAACGACTGCAAAAAAGGGCGATCCCATCGGAATCAAAACCGGCGGCAAGGCCCGGGAGCACGATAAAGTCTTCAAGGTCACTGCTTGACATCAGCATCTGGGAATCCGTCTTTATCCTGCATTATAAGGGCTTGGCCATCAAGGTGTTGTGAAGTAGTCACCGGACGCGGTAGAATCCGCTTGCTGATACTGCCGGTGAGTCTTATCTTCACGGCATCGTGAAATCATTTTCTGATACCATAGCTGCGATTTCCACAGCCACAGGCGATGCCGGCATTTCCATTGTCCGTGTTTCCGGTCCAGAGAGTTTCAGCATCGCCGATAGAATATTCCGGTGCGACGGAGACAAGCCGTCAATGCGTCCGGGCGGAACTTTTGTCCATGGCTTTGTACGCACCTCGAAGCAGGGCGGGAAAGCGGATGCCGACGAAGTCATACTCCTGATATATCGTGCGCCCGGCAGTTACACAAAGGAGGACGTGATTGAGCTCCAGGGCCATGGCGGGCGCGAATGCGCCAGGAGAATTCTCCGCGCTGTTTTAGAAGCGGGTGCAAGGCCGGCCGAACCGGGAGAATTTACCAGGCGGGCATTCCTTAATGGTCGCATAGATCTTCTCCAGGCCGAAGCCGTTGCCGACCTGATCTGCGCCAAGTCCGACCGTGCAGCATCTGCAGCGATTGACCAGCTGGAAGGATCGTTAAGTGTTTCATTCTCAGCAATTTATAGTGATCTTATAGATGCTGCTGGCAGCCTCGAATCAAGCCTGGATTTTTCTGAAGATGATCTGCCTGTCTCCCTGTTTGATAACGCTCAAACAAAGATTGAATCGGCTCGAAAAGCGTTGAAGGAATTGCTGTCAACCTGGGAAGAAGGACACTTGCTTCGCGAAGGTGCATTGGTCGTCATATCAGGAAAACCAAATGTCGGAAAGTCTACGCTCCTGAATTCACTGCTCGGGACTAATCGTGCCATAGTAACCGAAGAACCGGGTACTACCCGTGACACCATAGAGGAGCAACTTGTTCTGGACGGAGTCCCGCTTCGTATTGTCGACACCGCCGGTATTCGCGAGTCGGCAAATACTGCCGAGCGCGAAGGCATTCAAAGGGCCCAGGACCTTATACGTAGAGCAGATCTCAACCTCCTTATGTATGACTGTTCTGTAAAGGTTGATCCAGCCGAGAAGGATTATATTTCAAAAATGGATCCCAGGAAAATCATTATAATCCTTAATAAAACCGACCTTGGCGAGGCTATAAGTCCATCGGATCTAAATGGTTATTATGTCATTCCAGCAAGCTTGATCAATGGTAACGGGGTCCAGGAAATCAAGAATGCCATAGCCGAAAAACTTGGCACACGGAACTTCGGACAGCCGCACGCCACAATCTCTGAACGTCACCGCCACGTGATACTTGAAGTCCTGTCCAAGCTCGATGATACGACCAGGGTTCTTTTGTCGAAGAGAGATGACCTGCTGGTTCCGGCAATCTCATCTCTTCGTGAGACTATCGAGAATCTGGGCAGCATTACAGGGAAGAGTTACGATAAATCATTATTGGATAATATTTTCGGACGATTTTGCATAGGTAAATGAAAGAGCACTTTGATGTTATTATTGTTGGTGGCGGTCATGCTGGCTGTGAAGCAGCGTTGGCTTCCGCAAGGATGGGAGCAAACACGGCCCTTGTCACTTTAAGCAGTGACAGCATCGCACGGATGTCCTGCAATCCATCCATCGGAGGCATTGCCAAGTCCCACCTGGTTTTTGAGATTGATGCTCTCGGCGGCGAGATGGCCAGGAACACCGACTTTACCGGAATCCAGTTCAAGACTCTTAACACGCGTAAAGGTCCGGCTGTACAGGCAAACCGGGCACAGTGCGACAAAGATCTTTACTCTGCCCGAATGCGGGCCTTACTCCTGAGTACCGGAAACCTGACCATTATCGAGGACAAGGTGGAGGACCTGCTGGTATCCAGCCGCACGATAAAGGGTCTTAGAACCTCGAGGCGAGGAGATATACAGGCTGGTGCGGTAGTCCTGACCCCCGGCACATTCCTGAAGGGTTTAATCCATGTAGGTAAGAACTCAAAGCCGGGCGGCCGAATCAACGAGGAGTCGGCAGACGAACTTGGGGTTGCCCTGGTAGCCCTTGGGTTCAGAATGGGAAGATTAAAGACCGGAACGCCTGCCAGGCTTGATGCCCAGACCCTTGATTATGGCGAAATGTCCATACAGCCGGGCGATCAGCCGCCACCGTTCTTCTCTTGGGAGGTCTCCAGGAAAGAGCCGTTGTTCCACGTGGAACAACAGGATGCCACCCCCCTGGAGACCGGCTTGTTCCACGTGGAACAAATGGGCAGCCCCCTTGTTCCGTGGAAGCCGGGAACCAACCAACTTCCGTGTTATCTGACCCATACCACCCAGATGACCCATGACATCATCAGGAATAATCTTTCCAGAAGCGCACTCTATGGTGGACAGATTACCGGAACCGGTGTCCGGTATTGTCCCTCGGTTGAGGACAAGGTGGTGAAGTTCCCTGACAAGACCCAGCATCATGTCTTCATTGAGCCCGAAGGGAGGAACACGAACCTTGTTTATCCCAATGGCATCTCAAACAGTCTTCCGGAGGAGGTCCAGCTCGAGCTGATCCATTCAATACCCGGCTTGAGCAGGGCCAGGGTTCTGGAATGGGCCTATGCTATCGAATACGATTTTCTTGATCCAACCCAGCTTTATCATACCCTTGAATCCAAGCTTGTTGAGAACCTTTATTTTGCAGGCCAGATAAATGGAACTACTGGTTACGAAGAAGCTGCTGCACAGGGACTTATAGCTGGCGTAAATGCTGTTAATAAACTGTGGGGAAAGCCTCCGCTTATTCTTGGCCGTAATGAGGCCTATATAGGCGTTATGCTGGACGACTTGGTGACAAAAGGAACGGATGAACCATACCGGATGTTTACTTCCAGGGCAGAGAGGCGCCTTATCCTCAGGCAGGATAATGCCCGGTTCAGGCTTTTGTCGTTTGCAAAGCAGATTGGCATTGCCTCCAGGGAGTACATTACCGAAACCGAGACTTTCTCGGTCCAGATTGAAAACGAGATAAAAAGGCTGAAAGCTGGACATGAAGGACCAAACACGCTTGCCCAGGTCCTTTGCCGGGCCGGTATCCATTACGGGGATCTGAAGGGCTGCAATCTATCCCTTCATCCTGAAGTGGCAAGGCAGGTTGAAATCAGGATCAAATACGAAGGTTACATCGAACAGGAAGAACGACAGATTGCCAGGGCCAGGGAACTGGAGGATCAGGAGATTCCAGATTGGCTGGAGTACGCAAAGATCAGGACATTGAAACACGAGGCCCGGGAGAAATTTCAAGAAATTCAACCCCGAAATCTCGGGCAGGCTCTGCGAATTCCAGGCATAACTCCCGCAGACATTTCTATCCTTTCCCTGATGATTAAAAAAGGCAAGAAATCGTTTAAGAAGTGACTGGGAAATTAGAGATAAGTACTTAGTATGTAATAATTAATGATGTCATTGACACACACTAAGTGCGGATAACAATGTCGGAGGACTCTTATGAAATACGGGTCAAACATTCCCTCAAGACTTACACCGTTCATTGTTTGGGCTGCTGTAATTGGTGTATGCCTAATAGTGTTCTTTGTTTGTCTATTGCTTGTAAGTGTTTCCCTGGAAAAAGGCCGACTTGCTTTTTGCCTGTCTAATTTGAAAGAAGTTAATCTTGCCGTGATAAAATTCGTTACAAATAATGGCGAGTACCCTGAATCTCTCTTGGAACTATACCCTGAATTTATTGATAAACGAATATTGATATGTCCTTCCGATAAAAGCACATACGTCACAGATCAGAATTATTCAAGTTATCTCTATTCAAAACCAGTTGGAAATCCGGTTGAGGGACAAATTTTAATTCAAGAACGACAAGGTATTCACAGGCAAATAGGTTTTCTTAAACCACTCTGTCATGTTGTTTATGCGGACAAACAGCTGACAAATATTCCAATTCAAACAAGAATATACATTGATGCTCTTGAGAAACTAAGTGCTGGCAAGCAAAAGGATGCAGAGGCGATTTTTGATCACACGTCTCGACTATATCCGGATAGTCAGCGCCTGCTCTTTGCCAGAGCTGTCTGTGCTCGAAGTCGATGGGCGAAGCATTTGTCTACGCCATGGATGGAAAAGGTTGTCCAGATAGATTCGACGTCAGTCGAAGGGCAATGTGCAAATTATGTGTTGAATCTTCATTTTAGGACAGATCCTGTGAGTGTTGCGATTAATATTAAATCACTGTCTTCATTGGTTGATAAGAACCCTCGCAACCCGTTAATACTCTGGAGTTTGGCTATCGAATGCCACCAACATTTTAAGAATACTGGAGAACATACATACAGCGAAAAGGGAGCCGAAAGTTACCGGAAACTGCGGGAGAAATGGAAAGTAGCTCCAGTACTTGTCCATCAAACTTACGCTAATATTCTTTCTGAAGAATTAGGTCAACATGAACAAGCCTTGGAGCATCGTCGTTTGGCTATTCAATTAGAGCCAGCTGCTTGGACGTATGAAGGTCTTGGAAATACATTAGTTAAACTCAAGCGTTATGAGGAGGCAAATAGTGCATTCGTGAACTGCACTGAGCTTGATCCGCAAGATGCTCATTACTGGATGGATTGGGCGTTGTGTTTCGAGGCACAGGATAAGTACGATGAATGTGTGGTTAAGCTTCAAAAAGCAGCAGAACTTAACCCAGAAGAACCGAATGTATGGAGGGTATGGGGGCGCAGTTTGTCTATTTTGGATAGGTTGGAGGAAGCTGTCACAAAATACGAACAGCATATGCGGTATCATCCAGATGACAAGAATGTTCGGCATCAGCTGGAGCTTTGTCGTGTTTTGTTGCAAAGGCAGAGAGAGAATCCCGGAAAAGAAGTGACAACCAGTAACAATGCTGCAATCGCAGAGATTAAAAGCGGGTCACATGCCAAACTCTTAGAATGGTATCTCAAAGCAGCGGAACAAGGCGATGCTGATGCGCAGAACAATCTGGGATATTATTATGACAAGGGGTTAGGCATAACCCAGGACTATACTCACGCTATAAAATGGTATCGTAAAGCAGCCGAGCAAGGCGATGCGTATGGACAGGCAAATCTAGGAAACATGTATGAAGCTGGGTGTGGCGTTAAAAAAGATTACACTCAAGCTGTGGAATGGTATCGAAAGTCTGCTGAGCAGGGAAATGCTAAAGGACAATCACACCTTGGATGGATGTATTTAAAGGGATTAGGCGTGGCTCAAGACTACGTTGTCACCGTGCGGATCAAATTCACCCAGGGGCGGGCGGTTCAAAATCACCCACCTGGTTAATAATCTGACTACGAAACTTCCTTTTTGCAAGAGCGATCTTTCAGTCTGTAACTCTTGCCTG
>Ga0172375_10000901_pt1 | contig 48030 bp, 51 predicted proteins | sample LakKiv1m_FD_114537 | JGI IMG/M metagenome (GOLD analysis project Ga0172375, IMG submission 114537) | Freshwater microbial communities from Kabuno Bay, South-Kivu, Congo - kab_092012_11.1m | ecosystem: Environmental > Aquatic > Freshwater > Lake | place: Democratic Republic of the Congo... | reverse complement strand
TTTAACATCTTTATAGCCGCCAGTGTTAAAAGCAAAATCTTTGCGTGGCAAGGCAATGTCTAACGGCTCCAAACTTTTGTCATTAATAAATTTTTTAGGTTTGAATTTAAGCACGCCAAAATTACGGCCAAGTTTTTCAACCCAGCCTAATTGGCTTAAAAATTTTTCCAAATTTTTCATTGACACGCCTCTGACCACAAAATCAAAATCTTTGTTTTCAGCCACACCAAGTAGAGCATCGCGCACCGCGCCGCCGACCAAATAAATTTCACATCTATGAAATTCTTTTTGCAGTTTTTTTGTCCAACCCAAAACAGAACTTTTATATAAAGCCTGGATAAATTTCTGTAAATTAACACTTTGCTTTTTATTAATCATAAAGTCATTTTAGCAAAAAAGTGAATTTTATCAAGAAAAATAAAAAATTGCCAATTTTGTCAAAACTTGATATATTCTATTTAGTAGTTTATAATTACGGGCACGTAGCTCAGCGGTTAGAGCGCCACCCTTATAAGATGGATGTCGATGGTTCAAATCCATCCGTGCCCAAGTTTGTTTAGCCGAGGTAGCTCAGTGGTAGAGCGCAGGACTGAAAATCCTGGCGCCGGCAGTCCGATTCTGCCCCTCGGCACCACTAGAATTTTTATAACACAATTTTAATTTTTATTTTTAATTTAAATTCTAAATTTATTTGGAAATTGTATCTTGGAATTTGGAATTTAGTACAATTATGCCTCAACAAAAAAATGCAGCCAAAGCTTTAAGACAAATTAAAAAAAGAACAGCCAAAAACAACCAAATTAAGGCTGGACTTGATGTTTTAGAGCGCTCTTTTAAAAAAGCGCTGACAGGAAATGATAAAAATAAAGCGGAAGAAATTGCCAAAAAATTGTCACAAGCAATTGACAAAGCAGCACAAAAAAAAGTTTTGAAAAAAAACACGGCCGCTCGTCAAAAATCCAGGATGATGAAAAAAGTTAATGTAATGAAATAATAAATTTTATGATTTTATCTGATAAAGACATTAAATCTGCCATAAAATCTGGCAGAATAACGATTAAGCCGCTTTTGAAAAAATCTATTCAGCCAGCTTCCGTTGATGTCCATTTAGATAATCAATTTTTAGTTTTTGATGTGGCACAAAATACTTGCATTGATGTTAAAAAACCAGTTAATAATTTGATGAAAAAAAATATCATTGGCAAAAATGGCTATTTTATTATTCATCCCGGAGAATTTGTGCTTGGCAATACTTATGAAAAAATAGGCGTGGCAGACGATATGGTTGGACGCTTAGAAGGCAAAAGTTCTCTTGGCAGATTAGGTTTAATAATTCATGCGACAGCCGGTTATCTTGATCCTGGTAATAATTTAAAACTGACTTTGGAATTAAGTAATATTGGGAAACTTCCTATTAAACTTTATTACAAAATGCCCATTGCCCAGATGTCGTTCACGCCGCTTTCTTCACATGCAGAAATTCCCTATGGAGACAAAAGAATAAACAGCAAATATTATGGTGCGGAAGAGCCGCAGGCAAGCATGATGTATAAAAATTTTAGAAAAAATAAAAATCGCTTAACATAATGACTAAATGCTGTGGATAAAATGATTTAAACGATTTAATTTTATGTTATTTTAGCCAACTTGACTTATTTTAATAACAATGCTATATTTATAGCATAATGGCCTTCGGGCTCCGAGACTCCACTCCGAAAGAGTGGAGATCGTTTTTTATAAAAACTCTTTAATTCTCTTTTTGATATCATTAAAATCTTTTTCTGATAAAGTTCTGATTTTGCGCAGCAATCTTTTGCTACTTATCAATCTAAGTTGTGACAATATAACAGAAAATTTATTGCTTTCATATTCAAACTGATAATAAAAATTGCCATCTTTATTTTGACTGGTAATAGGTAACTCCCATAAAATATTTTTATTAAATTTCTTCAACACCAAAATAGGCCTCTCAAAATTTTCATGTTTTCCGTCTTGTTCATAACCAATATTAACACCTAAACTTGCCCACCAAATTTCTCTTTCATGATAATAAAAACAGGCACTATCTTCTTTTAGATGGAGCCTGATTTTTAATTTAGTCCATTCAATAAATTTAGTTACATCTTTAGAAATCTCCATATTTTACAGTACCTTCCTTGGCAAAAACAAAATATAAATTCCGCAGGCAAATGATAAAACTGCCATCACAATAAAAATCAAATTAAAGCCATATTGATTGACAAGCCAGCCGCCAAGGGCAGAACCAATGGCAGGGATAAAATATGCCAACCCATCATAAATGCCCCATTGAAAAGTTGATTTATGTCCGTCAGCATGAATGGAATAAATGGAATGAAATGCTGGCCAATAAAGTGCGTCGCCAATACCCAAAATTATCATTACCAAATAAAGCATGCTGATGCTATCCGTAAGATACAAAAGAACATAACCTAAGCCGCATACAAACTGAGACCAGGCAATTGCCAATTCTGTTTCTTTCATTTCATTTTCAAATTTGCCAGTGATAAAAGTTAAAACGCCAGCAACCAAACCAAAAATTGCCCAAGAATTAGCAGCTGTTTTAATGCCTCCGCCGATTTCTTCCACAAAAATAGCGTAAATTGGAGAAAACATGGCAAAAGCAAACATAAATGTGCCGCTAATCAAAAGCAATGCCTTTAGAGCGGGATTAATCAATAAAGTTTTTTTGACTCTTTCATGCCTTGTATGATGATGGTGGAAAAACATATCTTAAATTATATCATCTTTTGATACCCTTGCCAAAAATTTTTAAAGTGGTAGATTGAAAGTGAGAGAAAAACAAAAAAATTCACAATAAAATATGGTGGAGGAAAAATATGTTGTTTAGAAAAAAATTTTCTGGTAAAGTATTTTTTGGCACAGGATGCTCTGATTTACTACAATCTAATATCTGTCAAAAATTAGGCACAACTCCTGGCAAAATCAAAATCAAAAGACAAAACGATGGGGAGATTTATGTCAAATACGAAGAAAACGTCCGAGACTTTGATGTTTATCTTGTACAGCCAACGCACATGCCTTATGAGAATTTCTTTGAACTCTTAATTATGGCCGATGCAGCGCTAAGATCATGTGCTGGCAGTATTACCTTGGTTATTCCCTACCTTCTTCACGCCAGGCAAGATAGAAAAGATGAGCCAAGGGTTTCACTTACTGCTAAATTGGTGGCAAAACAAATTTCCAATAGCGGCGCAAATAAACTGCTTCTTTTAGATTTACATACGCCTGCGATTCAAGGATTCTTTGATGAAAATAAAGTTAAGGTCGACGAACTGTATGGGTCCATCGAGTTTATCAAGTTCATTAAAGAACGACAATTAATTAGAAAAACAGACGATTTAATTTTTGCTTCTACTGATGTAGGCGGCATAAAAAGAGCTCGTTTCTTTGCGGAAAAATTTGATGCTGGATTGGCTTTTATTGATAAAAAAAGATCGCAACATGGACAATCAGATGCTTTATCTGTCACCATAGAAATTGGTGACACTATTAAAAGTAAAACTATTATTTTTGTTGATGATCTTATTGACACTGGTGGCTCACTCATCAAAAGTTCTCAACTAATGAAAGAGCAAGGGTGTTTAGAAATTTTTGCCATTAGCACACATCCTGTTCTTTCCAAAGAGGCTACAATAAATCTGCAGAACTCTCCGTTCACTAAAATTTTTGTGACAGATTCTGTACCAAGAGATCTAAAATCATATAATAAATTTGAAATTATTTCATTAGGAAAATTATTTGGCGAAGCAATAAGAATCTCAAACTCCAAACACCAATCATTAAGCAAACTTTTTTCTTAACCACTCTCTCCCGCTCTCTGCCAAGTCAGAGGCGGGAGTTTTTATTTTATAAAAAAATCCTCTTCAAAAACATTGAAGAGGATGGTGTTGATTTATTACATTCTCGTCTTACTCCATTCTTTTTTAAATTCTGTTTGTGTGAATGGCACATCACCTATATTAGTAATGCCCATTCCTTGATCTTCAGAGCCACGCATTTTCCCCCACCAAGGAACTTTTTGCAGTACTCCTCTCATAATACTCGGCCTAATGCCAGTATATTCAGCAAAACCAGCTGTATGATGGGTAAAAATTCCATCAATAAATTCTGGCTGACTAAGCAAGGAAAAAAGTATTGCCTCTTTATCAGCAAATTTTTTTATAGCTGATTCTGGTGAAAAATAAATTTTTCCTCCAGCGTTATGTATCAAATTACTCACCACGGCTAAATCCATATGATCCTTTTTAAGGGCGAAATAACCAACTTTACCAAGTGCAAAATAATTAAAATACAACAATTTAATCAATAAATATTTTAAAGGAAAAATTCTACCACCACCATATTGTTTGTTTAAATACTCCTGAACACTAAACAGGGAATCCTGCACCGTCAAAGATAAAATTACTGATTTAAGTTTGGCATAATAATCATAGTGCAAAAGCAGGTAGTATAGAATTTTTTCTGAACCATAACATCCTGCTTCAATTGAATGCCAAAAAATAGATTTATCTTGATTAAGATCAATACCAAAAACGTCTTTAATAGTTTTTACTTGATGTAAAAATCTATTCCTTTGAGAACGGGAAATATCACGCGGCCCAAAAATTTCATTCATTCCAACATCATCTTCTTTAAAATCAATCGCGATGAAATCTCCAAAAATATGGCCATTAATACGCAAAGTTGTTTCCAGCCCAGGCAAAACTTTAACGCCATATTTTATACCCAGCATTTGTGCTGGGATTGCTTCCGTTAAAGAATTCTTTTGACAATTACAAATAATTTTTACATTCGCTCTCTGCAAAAGAAGCTTGGCTTGCTTAATCATTAAAGCTTCAATTGTTAAATTATCTAACAGAGACAAGTCAGTTAGTTCAAATTCAAATGGCAAAGTGAACAAATGCACATGCATATCAACTAATGAAGACATAAGTGTACCTCCTGAAATAGATTGTCAATGTTTTAATTTTCTAAATTTTTCACGAGCAAATTTTAAATCTTGTTTAGTGTTAATACTTTGCCATTCTTGACTGCTGATTTTTAAAAAATCTACTTTTGCTTTCTGTTTTAATGCTAAGGATAAAAAACCTGTGGTCAATGGCAATTCGCCTTTATTATTGATTTTTATTTTGGTGTAATTTTTTAAAAACCAATTTTTATTAAAAATATAAAATCCGCCAATAATTTCAATAAATTTATTACTGGCATTTTTTGCTTCGGTATTATTATTATACCAACCAGTAACTTGTCCTAATTGATTACGTTTCAGCCCACCGAGAGGAGGAGCTACATCTTTATGGAAAGCACAATAAGTCAGTGTGAATAAATTATCATTGTTTAAATGAACTTGCAAGCCCCTTCTTATGGTATCTGACTTTAGAAACATACTATCATCACCATTAAAGACAATCACTGTCCGACAAAATGATGATATTTTTTTAAAAACCAGCCAAGCTGCATGGGCTGTGCCTTTTTGCTTTTTCTGCCAAATGTAATGATATTTATTACCAAACTTTTTAATTACTTCCTCTCCTTTATAACCAACAACAAGATAAATATTTTTTTCAGGTAAAATTTTTTTTAAAGTTTGTAAAATAAAAAAAATCAGCGGTCTTCCACTAATTGTTTGCATAACCTTGGGGCGAGTATTATCTTGCATTCTTGTGCCCTGGCCAGCAGCTAAAATGACTGCACAAATATTTTCTGTCATAAAATAGTTCTTAAAAAAATATCTCCAGAATAATCCACAAAAATTTTATTCATCTTCTCCCCTATTTCTTTTCTCTTTTCTTCGTCAGCTAATAAATTTTTTATTTCCAAAACAAATTTTTCTGGACTTAATTCATTTTGTTTTAAATAAATTCCAGCATTCTTTTCGGCAAAATACGCCGCATTATCCTCTTGATGAGAATCAGGAATCGGAATTATAATTGTTGGTTTTTTAAAATATGCCAGTTCTGTTAATGTTGACATCCCGGCGCGGGAAACTGCGGCGTCAGAAACTTGATAAACTTCTGACATTTGTTCAGCTGATAAAAATTCAAATGATTTATATTGGGGTGAGTAACGAGTAATGAGGGATGAGTAATTTTCTAATATTTTATTTTTTCCAGTAAGATGAATAATGTTGCAAAATTTTGTCAATTCTGAAAGTGACTGAAAAACTAATTCATTGATTATCAAAGCACCAGTGCCACCGCCAATGACCAATACAACAGGTAAATTATTTTGAAATTTGAAATTTGAAATTTGAAATTTATTTGGAAATTGTATCTTGGTCGGAATTGCCACCGGCAATTCTCTACTTGGAAATTGTCTCACGGGATTTCCGACCAAGACAACTTTTTCTTTTTTAAAATCCTGCAAAGACTTTTCTAAAGCCACTGTTATTTTTTTTGTCACCGGCGCAATAAGTTTATTTGCCAATCCCACGCGCACATCTTGCTGATGAGCAAAAACTGGAACATTATAAAAAAAGGCAGCATAAGCTACTGGCACTGCTACAAATGATCCGGCTGTTAAAACAATGTCTGGCTCAAATTTAATTATCCAATAAAGCGCCTGAAAAAAACTAATGATCAATTTAAAAATATCTAAAAAATTTTCCAAATCAAAATAACGGCGAAGTTTCCCGCTTTCAATTGATTCAAATTTTATACCAGCATTTTCTATGACCTGTTTTTCAACTCCATCAATCGTTCCCAGCCATAATGATTCGTAATCCGTAATCCGTAACGAGTAATGGGTAACAATTTTTTGATGAATAGCAACGAGGGGCGAGACCGAGCCCATTGTACCGCCACCACAATATAAAATTTTCATAAAATTTTAGCCCCTACGGGAGTTGAACCCGTGTTACATGGCTGAGAACCATGTGTCCTGACCACTAGACGAAAGGGCCAAATTTTAATTTAGTTTAACTAATTTATTATCACCACGCAAGTGAAGCAGTAAGATTAACTATCACCTTGAAATCCTGACTTTCGTCAGGATGACATAGAAAGATGGTGTTTTTCCTGCACTATTCTTTTCGCTTTTTCAAATTCTTTTACTTGTTTCAAAAACAGCAATTTATAAAATATTTTTGGCAGCCACTTGCTCATTGAACCGCCAACTTGCGCTTGCCATAAAATTTCTGGCAACCAAATTCCAGTTTCTCCTTGTTCCAAAAACGAGAGCCACAAATCCCAGTCTTGAAATCTTTTTAATGTTTTATCAAAAGGTTTATTGCCCCTTTTGTCATCCTGATGAAAATCAGGATCCCAACCAATAGATTTTATAACTTTTTCCAATGCGCTTCTCCTAATCATTGACATAGTAGAAATATAGTTATTCTGTTTTAATTTTTCTTGATCAAATTCTCCACATTTAAAAGTTTTCCAGCCATATTTAAAAGAAGAATAGCAATATGCTTTATTCTGATTTTTTTGCAAAACTTTAATCATTTTTTCCAAAGCATAATTTTTTAAAAAAATTACATCGCTGTCGCAGAAAAAAACAAATTCGCCTGATGATTTGGCATAACCAAAATTCCTGGCCGCAGCTGCGCCTTGGTGGCCTATGCGATATAATTTAGGGTGAATGTCATTCCGAACCCCGATGTCCATCGGGGTGAGGAATCCCGTGTTTGCATCACTGCCATCATCAACTACAATTACTTCTATCTCTTTTTTATTCTCAAAAACCGTCTGTTTTTTTAGACTTTCCAAACATCCTGACAAATTTTTAAAGTTGTTGTAAGATGGGATTATAATTGAAAGGAGCATAAAATTTTAACTCAAGAAATTGGAGGAACAAGAAATGCAGATAAGAGAGTTAATTGAAAAAATTAAAAAGAAAAGAATGCTTGTAAAACTTCATAGCCACCAAATAATAACCGTATATGAAGATGGCACGAAAATTTTAAAACATATCAGTGGAAGATGTCCTAAATGTCGCAGTAAAGATTATGTCAACTGTGACCGACGACTGTTAGAAAAAATAAGTATGGCGAGGATTTTATTCACGAATGGTATGAATGTTGGGATTGTGGATATAAAACTGGTTTAAGCAGAGTAGACTGGCTTGGATAAAAAATTTACATTCAACCATAAATTCATTTGGCTTTTTGCAAAACATTTTTGCAAAAGGCTTTTTATTTTTATCTTGTGGATAATTTAATTTGACAATACTTTTAAATTTGATATACTAGAATTAAACGGCAGTAATGCCATTCAAACAGGCATTATCACTGCGTGTCAGCGAAAAGAGCTTTTAAGAAGAGCTCTTTTTGTGTTATGATATTATTGGATGGACCTGGGGCCTGTGGTGTAATGGTAGCATTACTGCTGTTGACACGCAGTGGTGCGGGTTCGATTCCCGTCAGGTCCATTCCTAAAAGCTGCTTTTATTAAAAGTAGGTTTTATTTTTTCAAAACACTTTTTATTTTTTCCGCAATCTCATTTGTATTTTCAGAATTTACAAAATTTGCTTTCTCATAATTTCCAATTGCCTCGCGCGCGCCGCCGATGTCTCCAGCGATAACTGGCAAACCAAATTCCATTGCCTCTAAATAAACAATGCCAAAAGATTCTGTATCGCCGTTGTTATTTTGGTGTGGAGTTAAAATAAATACGTCTGCTAAAGCGTAGTAATTTGGTAATTCATTATGCGCTACAGCGCCAACAAAAATTATTTTATCTTTTTCTGGTTTTACCTGCTCACTAATCGCTAACAACTGATTACTAAAATTTCCTTCGCCAATAATCATATAAACCAATTCTAAGTTTTCCTGCCAAACTTGTGGCAAAGCTCTTATGACTTGCCCAATCCCTTTTGATTCTACCAACCGTGCCACTGTCAACAAAACTTTTTTGCCATTCAAATTATATTTCTCTTTCAACTCTTGTACTTTTTTGTGATCAATCTGCTCGCGGCGCAAAGTGCATTCTGGATAAACAACTTTTATTTTTTCATTAGCAATTCCAAAATCTCTAATTAAAATATCTTTTGTAAATTCAGTATTAACTTCTACAAATTCTGAATATTTTAAAATTTTTTTAGATAGCCAAAATTTTCTTTTATTGTTTTTAGCGCGCAACAAATCATTGCCATGACAAGTGACAAAAAAAGACAATGGTCTTTTTTTGTCATCCTGAGCGAGCCCCGAAGGGGCGAGTCGAAGGATCTCATGGTTAAAAAACCAACACATTATCCATACTGCTGTCCCCACTGGCAAAATCTGTCCCACCCAAAGCCGAGTAATTTTTTCTTTTCTCACAATTTTATAAATCTGCCAAATTAATGGTAGCCAATGTGGCCAAATAAATCGGCTAAAAAAAGATTTATAATATATTTGGTTATCATTCTGAGGGAGTGAAGCGACCGAAGAATCCCGTTTTAGTTTGTGAACAAAATAATTATTCACCAATATTACAATCTCACTATCAGGCATCTTTTTTACCCGATTAGCATAATAATTGGCAATTCCTCCAATCATTGGCGGAAAATCCATTGTCACAAGTAATATTTTCATTTGACTAAAATTTAGAATAATTATAAAATTTATTTTGTCAATTTAATTTTAACTGATTCTGTGAAAAAATCAAAATTAATAATTTTTATTATCCAACACTTTTATTGTGGCGAAAAGAATAAATGAATAAATTAATCTCCTAAGTTAAGTTGTTTATTTTAAACACCGGCTACAAAAGTGCTGGATTTCTTTTTGCCCTATGTTTGTACCGAAAAAAATGTTTTTCACCAAAGGCGTGGGTGTGCATAAGGATCGCTTAGCTTCTTTTGAAGCAGCGCTCCGTAACGCCGGCATTGAAAAATGCAATCTTGTTTATGTGTCATCAATTCTGCCGCCAAAATGCAAAATTATTAACCGCTCTCAAGGATTAAAACAACTTTCAGCCGGACAAATAACTTTTTGCGTTATGGCAAGGAATGAAACTAATGAACCAAATCGCCTTGAGTCAGCAGCAGTTGGCGTGGCTATTCCAACTAATAAAGACAGCCAGCATGGTTATCTTTCTGAACACCATTCTTTTGGCGAAACAGCGCAAAAAGCTGGCGATTATGCTGAAGATTTGGCAGCCACAATGCTTGCCACCACCATTGGCATTGAATTTGACCCAGAAACCGCTTGGAAAGAAAGGGAACAGATTTATAAAGCCAGCGGGCACATTTTCAAAACCATGAACATCTGCCAGTCTTATGAGGGTAACAAATGCGGACTTTGGACAACCGTTATAGCAGTGGCAGTATTATTGCCATAAAAATAAAACACAAAAAATAGGGACTAAATCTGTGCCCTATTTTTTAATTTTCAATGAGATGAGCATTTCATTCAAATCACTTTTCTTAAAACCACCAGATAATAACAACGCTAAAAAATAAACAAGAATGCCGAGCGCAATCAAGATCACAAAATGAATCTTAAATAAAAATAATTGCAAAACCAAAACCATTATCAGCCCGGAAAAAAAGCATTGGAAAAAACTTTGCCATAAAAATTTGTGGTTATATGGCATAATTTTTCCCGAAGCTCTAATGCCAAGGTAAAACATTACCAAAGTGCTGATTAAAGATGAAAGCGCACCGCCAACATAAGTCAATTTTGGCACTAAGAAAAAATTCAGAATAAAATTTATGAGAGCGGCAATGGCTACTTGTTTAGTATTGAGCAGCTGGCGTGAAGTAGCATTTAAGAGAGAGCCAATGGGAAAAGTTAAAAATAAAAAAACAAGCGAAGCCATTAAAATCTGCAAAGGCAAAACAGCGGCGCTATATTCTTTTCCAAAAATCTTGGGCACAAAATCTGGCGACAAAACAAAAATGCCAAAAGCCACTGGCACGGCAATAATCATTAGATAACGCATTGCTTTTTCAAAAGTGCGCGCTAATTTTTCCTGATTAGTAGCATAATATTCTGACAGTGCTGGAAAAAGTGCGGCCACAAATGCCAGAGGAATAAAATGAATTGCCAAAGTAATTTTTGTGGCAACAGAATAAATGCCCACATTAGCATCGCAAATTTGCTGGCTTGCACAACCAACTTTAGAAAGAAAAATCGTATCAACTTGGGTATTAAGCCGCGCCAGAATCCCAGTCAGAGCAAAAGGAATGGAAATTTTTAAAAGTGTCTTCACTAAACTTTTATCCAAACTAAAAACCGGCGTAATGTTTGTCCGGCGGTACATCTCCAATAAAGAGTAGAAAAATAAAAATGAACTGCCAGCCAAAACTGCTAAAACTTGAGGCACCACGCCAACATCTAAATAGAGCAAAGTCATACCCAAACCAACAACAATTGCCTGAAATAAAATAATGCCAATGCTTTCAAATTTTAAATTCTGATAACCGCGAAGCACGCCCCAAAAAGTGGCAGAAAAAGTGTCAAGAAGCATAATAATTCCTGTCAAATAAACTAAATTTTTTGTAAGTTCGGGATAGCCCATTAAATTGATAATGCCAATAATCAAAAGATAGGTAAACAAACTTAAAATAATTTTTATGCCCATTACATTGGATAAAATTTTTTTAGTTTGTTCTTTGTCTTTAGCAATTTCCCGCGTTAACACAGCATTCAATCCCACATCAACAAAAACAGAAAAAATAGTGGTAAAAGAAAAAGCAAAACTATAGCGACCAAGATCTTCTACACCAAGCCCGCGTGCTAAAAAAGTAAAATAAACAAACGCTAAGATTTTTTGTAAAACCAAAGCGCCTGTATAATAGGTGGTATTTTGGGTGAGAGTTTTTGGGGCGACCATAAAAATTGGACTGTACCGGGCTCGAACCGGTCACCTCCGCGATGCAAACGCGGCGCTCTACCAAATGAGCTAACAGCCCAAAAATGATTTAAGATTTAAGAATAAAAATACTGCGACTCTATTCTACATTGTTATTTTCCCAGGCACAAAAATTGCCATTAGAATATCTTGCAACCAGCCGGTCATCCACATTAAAGATAAAACAATAATCAATAAACCGCCAAGTTTATAAGCCAAACGCGACCCTCCCCAGATGCCGAATTTTGTCTCTGCCCATTCTGAATAACCAAAAACTTTTAACATCCATTCAGATTTTATTACAAAAAACATACCAATTAAAATTCCAAGGGATGAAAAAAAATATTTCATAAAAATAATTGGGCAGTATAGGACTTGAACCTATGACATCTACAGTGTAAATGTAGCGCTCTACCGCTGAGCTAACTGCCCATTTTTTAATTCTTTTAATTTTTCTTGCCACCAGATATTAACGGCTTCTTGATGTTTTTTCTGGCCCATTTTTCTAAAATAAAAAATTTTCTCTGTCAAAATTTTTCTATGTTTAATAAGAAATTTTTTATCTTTAATCATCATTAAGCCAAATTTTATATCCATTACTTCTTTTCTCTTAATAAATTCTGGCTCACGATAACGGTTAATAGATAAATCAAAATCAAGTGCAATAATGTTCAGATTGTTTTTGAAAATCTCTTTAGCAAAAATTTTAATTTTTTTCTTTCTGGTAAATTCCACAAAAATATAAATATCTTTTATGCTTTTAATTTTAGAAATTATTTTTTGTGCCTCTAATAAATTTTCAGTTGTTGAAAGTGATTTATTTTCTAATTGATATTGCCAGTTTTTAGTAAACTCTTTGACAAAGTTTCTTCTGGTTAAAGATAAAAATAATTTTTTCATTTCAAGAGCTTCAGTTCTTTTATAAGGCTTAAAAATATCAGTATTTCCACCGCAAAAAATTATCAATGGTTTAAATTCTTTTTTATCTAAGCAAATTTGATAAATATGATTAAAAACCAATCCTAAATATCTTTTATATGGTTCATCTTTAAAAATATTTTTCGGTATGCCATAACCCGGAATAATAAAAATGTTTTTCATAAACCATATTTGCGGATGAGAGGATTTGTCCGCCAGAGGCGGATCCGCCTTCGGCAGAAACCGTCTTAATTATATTGCGGATGGGGAGAGTTGAACTCCCAAGCCCTTGCGGGCGCTACCACCTCAAGGTAGTGCGTCTGCCAGTTTCGCCACATCCGCACCGTTGTCATCCTCGCGTAAGCGAGGATCCTAACGCTTGCATTCATCCACGAGATCCTCACTTTCGTGAGGATGACAAAAAATAAAAACGACTTTTTAGATCGCTTTTATTATAACAAAAAAACATAAAACAGCAAATAACTTGGCTTACCAAAGTGGCTCGGGATTCCTCGTCGTCTCCCTGTGGAATACTCCTCGGAATGACATTCTCTTTTTATACCACCTTCTTCTCTTTTAAATTCTTTTTATAATTTCTTAAAAAATAAAGTTTGGCGCGGTGGACGCGGATTTGTTTTACTAAAACAATTTTTTCAATCAAAGGCGAATGAAGCGGATAAATTTTTTCCACCCCAATTCCTTCTGATTTTTTTCTGATGGTAAAAGTGGCGCCGGCAGTTTTGGCTTTATTCACTGCCAAAACTGTGCCTTCAAAAACCTGGGCGCGCGTTCTTTCTCTGCCTTTGGCATCAATATCTTTGATAAGTTCATAAACTTTAACTACCATGCCTGGCTTTAATTCTTCGGCTTTGATTAAGTTAATTTTTTTTTGTTCGGACATACATCTCTGTTTTGTCATTCTGAACTTGATTCAGAATCTCAAAAATAATTCCAAAGTAATGAGATGCTGAAATAAGTAATGCCATCCTGAATTTATTTCAAGATCAGCATGACAGATAAAAGAATAAAAACAGTCAATTCCTTAAACTTTCTAAAAACTCTTGCCACCATTTTGGTTCTTTTAATTTAAACTCTTGCCAATTATTTGTCAAATCATAAAATCCTAAAATGGCAGAATAAAGAAATATATTTTTAAAATTTGACCTTCTATTTTTCAGTTGCGTCCGCACATCGCGGGTTTGATATAATCTATCGCCAACAATAGAATGTCCAATGCTTTTTAAATGCGCGCGGATTTGGTGCGTACGGCCTGTTAAAAGCTTCACTTTTAATAAAGTGTAATTTTTAAATCTTTTAATTACTTCAAATTCTGTAATTGCTTCTTTGCCAGAATTATTATCTGTGCGCGCAGACATTAAACCTGTTTTTTCCGAACGGCCAAGTGCGCGATCAATTCTGCCATTATCCAAATTTATTACTCCATAAACTAATGCCAAATATTCTTTTTTAATTATTCTATTTCTAAACTGATTCTTTAAATTGTCAAACATCTTTTGTGTTTTGGCAATCACCATTAAGCCAGAAACATCTTTATCAAGCCGATGAACAATGCCTGGCCTTTCTTTACCAGTTTTATTTTCATGGTCATAAATTTTCTTAACTTTAGGATATTTTTGAATTAGCCAATCAACTAAAGTCATCTCGTTGTGCACGCCATCAGGATGAACTAAAATTCCAACTGGTTTATTAATTACTAAATAATCAGGGGTTTCTGCAATAATTTTCACTAAGACATCCGGCCCAAAGATCGGAGTTACAAAATTTTTCTTACCCTTAATTTCTAAATGTCTCTGTTTCTCAATTTCTATAATGTCATTGTTTCTTAAAAAATAATGCGGAGCAACTGCCTTGCCATTCACCAGCCATAAACCAATTTTAATATTTTTTTGGATTTGAGAACGAGAGGTGTCTTTCAGTTTTGACTGCAAAAAAATATCTAAACGCAAGCCAACTGATTCTTTGCTAACTTTAAATTTGGACATAAAAAATAACAAAATCATGAAAACTAAAAAATATTCTCCCTAATTACGAATTACAAATTACGGATTACTCTTTTTATTTCTTCAATGCATCTTTCAAAGTTTTGCCAGCTTTAAATTTTGGCACAGTAACCGCAGCAATTTGTATTTTCTCACTTGGGTTTTGAGGATTAACGCCCATTCTGGCTCCTCTGTGTTTAGCGGAAAAAGTGCCAAAGCCGGTCAAAGTTACCTCGCCGCCTGATTTTAAAGTATCTGTAACAATATCTTCAAAAACAGACAACATTTTTTCCACTTGATTTTTCTCCAATGCTGTTTTTTCAGCAATGGCATTGATAAGTTCTGGTTTGTTCATAATAAAAAATTTATCCCGAGCCCCGCATCTGCGGAGCGAGGAATCCCGTGTAACTTATAAAGCCACGGAATCCTTTATCCCGATAGCGTTTCGCTTGTCGGGATTCAGGATGACATTAATTAATATCAATTCTTTTATTTACTCTTTTTATATCCACACACTTGCATGTTTTTTCGTCAATCTCCATAACCACGGCATTAACTTCTGCCGAACCAGATTCTGGAAATTCATGCAAACTCGTAACCTGAGTTAAAAATGTTTCTATAATAATTTCTTTCTTTACGCCAATAACAGTATCCACTCCCCCGACCATGCCAACATCAGTAATATAACCAGTGCCCTCCCGCAAAATTTTTTCATCAGCTGTTTGAATATGAGTATGAGTGCCAATGACACAAGAAGCACGACCGTCCAAATACCAGCCAAGAGCTACTGCCTCTGAAGTCGCTTCGCTATGAAAATCAACTATCACTATATCATTTTTCTTTATTTTTAGCAATTTATACATCTCATCAAATTTTCTAAAAGGACAATCAACGCTTTCTGGAAAAAACACCCTGCCTAAAAAATTCATAACATAAACATTTTTATTTTTAATCTTTAATTTTATATATTCCCGGCCAGGCACAAGCGGCGGATAATTAGCAGGTCTTAAAAGCGGATATTTTTCGCTAGATAAAATTTTAGTATACTCGCCTTTTTTAGTAATATGATTACCAGAAGTAAAAACATTAATACCAATAGCCATCATTTCATTTAAAGTTTTTTCTGTTACACCTTTGCCATGTGCCAGATTCTCTGCATTAGCCAAAACTAAATCCGGCTGATATTTTTTCATGAGCTCTGGTAAAACTTTTTTAACAGCCTCGCGGCCAAGCTTGGCGACAATGTCGCCAAAAAAAAGAATGGTCATAAAATTTTACTCCTTAACGAGCATACTCCACCACCCTTGTTTCTCTAATCACATTAACTTTTATTTCTCCGGGATATTTTAATTCAGCCTCAATTTTATTAGCAATTTCTCGTGCTAATTTTTTTGCGCTATAATCATCAATTTTTTCTGGAGTTACAAAAACGCGCACCTCACGGCCAGCTTGAATAGCGTAAGCTTTTTCCACACCTTCAAATGATTTAGCAGTATCTTCTAACTCACCTAAGCGTTGGATGTAATTTTCATAAGTGTCTTTTCTGGCCCCAAGCCGCGCCCCAGAAATAGCGTCAGCAACTTTGCCAATAGCACCAAGCAAAGACTCTGGCCTGTCACTATGGTGTTCCACAGCCACCCTGGCTATTTCTTCGCTTAGACCATATTTTTTCAAAATATTATAACCAATTTCCGGATGCGTGCCTTCAACTTCATGATCCACTGCTTTGCCAATATCATGTAAAAGTCCTGCTTTCTTAGCCAATGCAGAATTAGCTCCCAATTCTTCGGCCAAAAGTCCAGAAAGATTGGCTACTTCAATTGAATGTTGCAAAACATTTTGGCCATAAGAAGTTCTAAATTTTAACCTGCCAAGAATCTGAATTAATTTTGGATCAAGCCCTGCCACACCCACTTCATAAGCAGCGTCTTCGCCTGCTTTTTTAATTTCCAAAACTAATTCTTTTTTTGACTGCTCAATCGTCTCTTCAATTCTGCCCGGATGGATTCTGCCATCGGCTATTAATTTTTCCAAACTCATTTTTGCCACCTGGCGCCTGATCGGAGAAAAACCAGAAACAATAATCGCGCCAGGAGTGTCATCAACAATAATTTCCACGCCGAGCGTGTTTTCCAAAGTTTTGATATTGCGTCCTTCACGGCCAATGATTCTACCTTTCATTTCATCCGTAGGAATTGCCACAGTAGAACTTGTAGTTTCTGCCGCATGTGAAGAAGCACAACGCTCAATGGCTAATGTCAAAAGTTCCTTAGCTTTCTTTTCCAATTCTTCTTGAGTTTGATTTTCAATTTTTCTAACACGAGACAATAATTCGTCCTTAACACTTAGCTCGGTGTTTTCAATCAGCACTTTTTCCGCCTCTTCTTTTGTCATCTCCGCAATTTTTTGCAGTTTTTCCAACTGCTCTTCTTTTACACTTTCAACTTCCTGCTTTATCTTTTCTACTCTCTCAACTTTATCAATTAATTGTTGTTTTTTATCTTCAAATTCCAAAAGTTTTTGATCAAACAAGCTTTCTCTTTTTTCCAAGCGACTTTGCAGAGCATTTATTTCTCGCCTTCTTTCTACCTCTTCATACTTAGCTTCATCAATAATTTTTAAAGCTTTGTCTTTGGCTTGAATTAATAAATCTTTTTGCTTGATTTTTGCCTCTTCCAAAATTTTTTCCGCTTTGGCTTCTTTTGATTCAGCATATTGGCGCGCCAGATATCGGCGGCCTAAATAACCAACTCCGAGCCCGACTGCCAGCCCCACTATTAAATAAACTAACATAAAAACTCCATTGACTCTTGAAACATAAAATTTCTTTAATCAAAGGAGTTTAAAAAATAAGTTAACCAAAATTAGCTCTTAAAAATTTTTAGCGCCAGCAAAATATTTAGATTTTCAAGTCTAAATGGTAAAAATGAAACTAAAATTGTTTTACCTGGATTAAAATTCATAATAATTTATGTTTTCATTTTATACTTATATCATCAAAATTCAGCTAATTTTAGCCAAAATAATTTCCAAACTCTAAAATAATTTTATATTTCAAGAAGTAATTAATTTGTATAAACAAACTATAGCATGAAAAAAGAAAAAAAGCAAAAATTTTTTACTTTATTATCTTATCCACCACCCCATATTTTTTTGCTTCTTCTGCTGTCATAAAAAAATCTCGGTCAGAGTCCTTCTCTATTTTTTCCAAACTCTGGCCAGTATGCTCGGATAAAATTTCATTTAGTCTATCTTTTATCTTTAGAATATGTTCGGCTCTGATTTTAACATCAATTGCCTGGCCCTCTGCTCCACCCATCACTTGATGGAGCATTATTTCTGAATTTGGCAAAGCAAATCTTTTGCCTTTGGCGCCAGCTGCCAAAAGAACAGCGCCCATGGAAGCTGCTGTGCCAATGCAAATGGTAGAGACATCTGCTTTTACATATTGCATGGTGTCATAAATCGCAAGCCCAGAAGAAACAGAACCGCCAGGAGTATTAATGTATAATTTAATATCTTTCTTATTATCTTCAGAATCCAAAAACAAAAGCTGAGCAATAACAGTGTTCGCTACAATATCATCAATAGGCGCGCCTAAAAAAATTATGCGCTCTTTTAAAAGACGGGAATAGATATCATACGCTCGCTCGCCAAGATGAGTTTTTTCAATGACTGTGGGAATGAGGTTCATAAAATTATTAAGGGTTGTCATTCTGAACTCCCGAAGGGAGTGAAGAATCCCCTCTGCTTGGCAATGAATTAAAATTCTTAAACTAATTATAACTGTATGAAATGAAAATGTCAAGATTAAAAATTCCAAATTTCAAGCACCAAATGACAAATAAGCACCAATATCAAAATTACAAAAAAAATAAATTATTGGAATTTTGAAAATTGGGATTTTGAATTTATTTGGAAATTGTATCTTGGAAATTGGAATTTGCAGATACTATCTTCCACTCCCCTTTTTCTGTTCTAATAATCCTGCCTTGAATTTTAAACCCTGCTGCTTTTTTATGCCCGCCGCCGCCATAATTTTTGGCAATTTCAGCCATATCAACATCGCCTCGCGTAGTGCGCAAACTTCCTTTGACAAAACCAAATTCATGCTCTTTTAATACCAGAACTCCTTTAACATCATGCAAAGAGTTTAAATAATAATCCAAACCTTCCAAATCATCAAAATCCGCGCGCGCTTGTTCCAAATCATCTAAAAAAATGGCAGTGGTGGCTAATTCAGTTTCTGGATCAATTTGCAGACGCGCTAATGCTTTGCCATATAATTTTAAATTTTTAATTGAAGGCGCGCTGTAAATACGCTCTAAAGCAAAATTAACTTTAGCGCCAGATTTAATCAACTGGCTGGCCGCTTTAATTGTTTCGCCGCTTGTATTATCATAATTAAAAAAATTTGTATCAGTTAAAATTCCCATTAAAAGACAAGTGGCCATTGACGGCTCTAAAATAAAATTTAAACATTTAAAAAAATAAAACAAAATTTCAGAAGTTGAAGAAGCGTTTGGCATAACTAAATTCCAAGTGCCAAAATTATTATTGGAAAAATGATGGTCAATATTAACAGTCAAAATATTTTTTATCTTGTCAATATGTTTTTGCAAACCGCTTCTTAAAAAATCTCCGCAATCTAAAAAAACAATTAAATCAAATTTTTCTCTCATCAAATTATTAAAGTCAGTTTCAATATAGTAAAAATACGGCAAAAAATTAAAATCAAACGGCAATTTGTCATTGACAAGTATTGTTGCTTTTTTATTTTGCTGAATTAAAAATTTATAAAATGCCAAAATGGCAGCGAGAGAATCACCGTCAGGATGAAGATGAGAAACAAGTAAAATATTAGCCGCTTTTTTAATTGCTTCGTAAATTCTTTGAATAAGATAAGGATTAAGAATCGGCATAATCAATTTCCAATTTCCAAGAAACAAGATACAAATAAATCACAAATACCAAATCTCAATTTCCAAAATATTTTATTAGAATTTGGGTATTGATAATTGAAATTTATTTGGAAATTGGAATTTGTATCTTGGAAATTATTATCACTAATCATTAATTTCTTTTATTGTTTCCTCCACTTCACTAGCCCGCTCTTCTGTTTCATCAATCAAAAAAATCAAACGCGGAATTCTTCTGATCTTAATATTTTTATTTAAATAACTAACTAAATTCTGTTTATTTTTTATTAAAATATCAATAACTGATTTTGCGTTTTCAAAAGGCAAAATAGAAATCCAGACACGCGCCTCTGCTAAACCAGCGTCAATTTGCACGCCAGTTACAGTAATTAAAAAATTGGGAGGACAATCCAATTCCCGGGCCACAAATTCCGCAATCAAATGCTGGAATTCTTTGTTAAGTTTATCTGTGCGACAAAGGGGCATAGAGACCGTTTCAAAACTCCTTTTTGTTAGTGTCTTTAAGTTATATTTAGAGTTATAATTGTTTGTAAAAAATTTTCTAATAAAAGTAAAACCGTTTTAAAAGTCTAAAACTTTGTTAAAGCCAATTTAATGGAGGCTTATTTTAAAAGAAAATTTTATTTACTTAAAGTTAAAATAATTGGCTTATTTTATCTTTTAAAATAGAGTTTTAAAATCATCTCATGACATTAAATTTAAACTCCAAACAATTTCTTAACATTTTCTGTTGTCTGTTGACGCACTTCTTCAAAACCCACATTTTTCAATTCTGCAATTTTCTCAGCCACGAATCTCACATTCTGTGGCGTATTTTTTTCTCCACGGTACGGTTCAGGAGATAAATATGGAGCGTCTGTTTCCAAGAGAATTTTATCCAGAGGAATCATTTTAACAACCTTGCGCAAATTGTCAACTGATTTGTTTTTAAAAGTAATAATACCCGTAAAACCAAGATAAAAACCAAAATCAATAAATTTTTGCGCGATTTCTAAATTAGAACTAAAGCAATGAAGAACGCCAGTAATTTGTAATCCGTAATTTGTAATCCGTAATTGGATAATCTTTAATAAATCTTCATAAGCATTATTGGGATTCTCTTTTGAATCACGCGCGTGTAAAATTATTGGCAGATTATTTTTAATTGCAAAATTTAGTTGCTGTATAAAACCTTTTTTTTGCCTATCTCTCACTTCTGCCAAATCTCTTCCGTTGGGCAAATAACTATACTCCAAGCCAATCTCGCCCACAGCCACGATTTTTTTGTTTTTATCATTATCAATTAGCTTTTGATATTTTTCAGAGTCAAAAAAATTTTCTCCTTTCTTTTGCTCTTTCTCCTCTTTATATTCTGTTTCAGAAATATGAGCCGGGTAAAGTCCGATTGAGGCGTAAACTGGATCACTCAAATATTCATTGGCAATTTCTATCGCTCGTTTAGAGCTTTCAAAATCCGCGCCAATATTAATAACGCCGATTCCTTGATTCAAGCAATCGGCAATTATTTCTCTATAATTATTTTCAAAATCAGGAAAATTTAAGTGGCAATGAGAGTCAAAAAGCATAATAAAAAATTAGAAACTAATATAACTCCTTGCCTGTCTGACTAACTCTGGCAAAAGAGGCAATAAAACTTTGCCCACTGAAATTAGATATTTTGCTACGCTAGAAGCGTCAACAGCTGGAATGATAAATCCAGCAAAAGGAAATTTGCCAATCATAATTAAAATCACTCCCAAAACCAAAGAACCTTCTAAAAAACCAAGGAGTGCACCGGCCAAACGATTGATGGTTTTTAAAAAAGGAATCACGCTAATGACTTTAAAAATTTTATCAATTAAAAAGAAAATCAAGCCAACCAAACGATTGACAATAATAAAAATCAAAAGAAAAGCCACAATTTTTGCCAAATTTAAATTGTCCATAAAAATCGGGCTGATTAAATCCGCCAATTTTTCAAAATAATTTCCAGCCACTAATACGCCAGCAATAGTGCCCAAAAATGCGCCAAGTGTGTGAATCAATCCAAACCAAAATCCGGAAAAAGTAAAAAAGAAAAGGATAATAATGAGAATGAGGTCTAAAATAGTCATAAAAAAGTAATGTCATCCCGAGCGAAGCGAGGGATCCCATGGAACTTGCTCATACCCGTGATTTTCTATTTTATTTTTAATTTAGCAATTTTTTTTATATTCTTGGAAATAATATTTCGCTTTTCTTAATTTTTTCTGCGCTAAATTGCGCGATAATTTTTTCTGCGGTACTAGGCATAAACGGCTGTAATAAAACCGCTACATTTAAAATATCTTGGGCAATGGGCTGCAAAACTCTTTTAACTTCGCCAGCATCTTTAATTTTCCAAGGCTCTGTTTTTGTAATTGTTTCATCACAAGAGCGCAGTTTGCTCCACAAAACTTCCAGGGCTTCGTTGAATTTATAATTCTCCATTTTTTCAATAAAGGATTTAAATAAACTGTCATCTGTAATACCATGGGATCCCGACTTTCGTCGGAATGACAACAAAATATTATTCTTTTCAATTAAATTACTAACTCTGGCAACAAGATTGCCCAAGCCATTACACAGATCTGAATTATAAGATTCTTTAAATTTTTCTTCTGTATAATCGCCATCTTCAAATGGGGAAATTTTTGCCAGTAAATAATAACGCAAAGCATCAGTGCCATATTTTGCCACTAATGCAAATGGATTAACAACATTGCCAAGCGACTTGCTCATTTTCTCATTGCCAACTGTAATAAAACCATGAATTAAAATTTGTTTTGATGAAAGAATTCTAGCAGACATCAGCATTGCCTGCCACATGGCTGACTGTTGGCGCAGATTATCTTTACCTGCGATTTGCACTCCTGGCCACCAGTCTTTCCATTTTGGATCATCTGGCCAACCAATGGCTGAAATATAATTAACAAGAGCGTCAAACCAAACATACATCACATGTTTTTCATCACCTGGCACTACTACTCCCCAAGGCATTTTTTCTTTTAAACGAGAAATGCTAAAATCTTCCAAACCATGCTTTACAAAATTTTTTATCTCTAACAACCTATGTTCTGGCACCACAAATTTAGGATTTTTTTCATATAATTCAAGGAGTTGGTTCTGGTATTTTGAAAAACGGAAAAAATAATTTTTTTCATCAATTAGTTCCAACTCCAAATTAGGATGAATTGGACATTTACCATTCACAAGTTCTGATTCTGTTTTTTCTAACTCGCAGCCTACGCAATATTTTATTTTGTAATTTTTTTTGTAAATATCTCCATTTTTCACGCAGCGCATCCAAAAAACCATGGCCGCTTCTTCATGAAAATCACAAGTGGTGCGAATAAAAAAATTATAGCTTAAATTTAAAGCATTTTTTAAGTCATCAAACTTGGCCGCATATTCATCACAATATTTTTGCGGATCTTTTTTTTCTTCTATGGCTTTTCTGTAAATTTTTAAACCATGTTCATCTGTTCCAGTATTAAAAAAAACTTCATCACCTTGCAATCTATGCCAGCGCGCAATTACATCAGCTTGCACAATTTCTAAAGCAAAACCAAGATGCGGTTCCGCGTTCACATAAGGCAAGGTGGTGGTAATATAAAATTTATTTGACATATGTGTAGAAATTTAACTAACCACCACTACAAATTCTCCTTTAGGATTTCCCCCTGGGAAGTCCTTTTTTATTTGTTCTAAAACTTCATTGGCAGTGCCGCGATAAATTGTTTCAAATTTCTTTGTTAATTCACGGCAGACAACAAAATGCTTTCTATGGGGGTTGTCATTCCGACAAGCCCGCATTTGCGGGTGAGGAGGAATCCCGTCTGTTTTAAAAACACGGGATTCTTCGTCGCTCGCTTCGCTTCGCTCCTCAGAATGACATATACTTAACAAAGTTTTTATTATCCTATGACAAGATTCATAAAACACAACGGTCTCCTTTGCTTCCAAAACTTCGCACAAAAATTTTTCCCTGGCCTTTTTATGCGGCACAAAACCTTTAAAAATAAATTTGTCAGTTGGCAGACCGGAAATTGACAAAGCCGCAATTAAAGCACAGGCGCCTGGAATCGGCGCAATTTTTAGGGGCAATTCATGCCTGCCTGCGGACGAGGCGGGAATTGCCCCTACTAAATAATTTATCAATTTATTTCCCGGGTCAGAAATTCCTGGCGTGCCGGCGTCTGTCACCAAAGCCACCTTATTATCTTTAACAAACTCCAAAATTTGCTGCACTTTTCTCTCATTAGTATGTTGATGATAAGAAATCAATTTTCTATTTTCTATTTTATAACAATCCAACAATTTTTTCGTGACGCGCGTGTCCTCGCACAAAATATAGTCAGCGTCTTTTAAAATCCGAACTGCGCGTAATGTTATATCTTCTAAATTTCCAATAGGGGTGGCAACAATGTAGAGCATAAAAAAGGCAGAAGTCATCCTGAACTCCCAAAGGGAGTGAAGGATCCCATGAATTTTAAAAATGATGGGATTCCTCACCCGCCTCTCATGAGAGGCGGGGGTTCGGAATGACATTCATATAGATTAACTCTCCTTTTTCTCCGCTTCTTCAAAACCAGCCAAATAATCTCTGCCAATAACTTCAATAATTACAGCCACCGGTACGGCTAAAAGAGCGCCAATAACACCGCCCAAAGAACCTCCGATTAAAATCGCCACCATTACAATGACGGCATCAAGCCCAACTGATTTCTGCATTACCTTTGGCACTAAAACGCTATTTTCTAATTGCTGGACAATGAAATAAACTAAAGCCACTAATAAAACTTTGGTAAAAGAATCTGAAAAAGCGATAAACACGCCTGGCACTGCGCCTATAAAAGGACCAATATAAGGAATAATTTCTGTCAAAGCAGCCACAATTCCCAAAAGCAAAGCATATTTCACGCCTAAAATTGTCAAGCCTAAATACACAGCTAAACCAACCATTAAACATAAAATTATCTGCCCCCTAAGCCACCAGCCTAATTTGGCCTGGATTTTATCAACTAAATTGATTATTTTATCTTGATATTTTTTAGGCAAAAAATATTTAAAATAATATTTAATGCCATTTTCCTGCACCACCAAATAGAAGACAACAACCAAAACAGAAATAAAAGAAATCAAGCCGCCAAAAAGTCCAGTCAAAGTGGTGAACACACCGCTTGTGGCTTCTGCCAAGTTTGAACTTAATCCTGTCAAAGCTTCTGGCAAAGTAGAAGGCACAGAACCAGATCCATCGCTTAAATTATTAAATCCCAAAGCGATTTTTTCATAATAATCAGGCAGGTTTTTTGCCAACTGTCCAACTTGCTCTGACATAGGCGGAATCAAAAGCGCAATTACCAAACTAAAAATGGCAAGAATAATCAAATAAATCAAAAGAATGGAAACTGAGCGCGGAATTTTGTATTTTTGCAAATAATCCACAAAAGGATCCAAAGCCGCAGCCACCACGATTGACACAAAAATAATAGCCACGACATCACGGACGACATAAAGCGCGGCCAAAGATAGAAGTACGGCGATGACGCGAAAAATTGATAAATAAGAAACTGGGGTTTGAGTATGGGTAGACATAATATTTCTTAAAATTTCCAATAACCAAGAAACAATTTCCAAACAAATCACAAATCTCAAATTTCAATTTCCAATAATATTCTGGAATTGATTATTGAAATTTGAAATTTATTTGGAAATTGAAATTTGGAAATTGGAAATTTACTATTATTTATATTCTTAAAAATTTTTTAAATTTCCCTTCATCTTTATAAGGTCCAATTAAAGCCAAATTTATTTTTTTGGTCTGAAAAATATCTCTGGCAATTGCCTCAACTTGCGCTTTTGTCACAGCCATTACTTCTTTTATTTTTTCTTCCGGAGTTTTTATCTTACCAACTAATAGCTCTTGTCTCCCATACCATTCAGCCACCGAAGATGAATCCTCCATTTCCAAAATCAAATGACCTTTTAAAAATTCTTGGGCTTTGTTTAACTCTTCCAAACTAATGCCCTGGTTTTTTATTTTTCTAACTTCTTCTAAAATCAAATTTATTGCCTCATAAATTCTGTTTTTATCAAGACCAGCAGCAATGCTAAAAATTCCAGTATCCTGCACTGCCTCATAATCAGAATGAATATAATAACAAAGCCCTTGGCGTTCACGGATATTGATGAACAAACGGGAACTCATAAAACCGCCCAAAATTAAAGCTAAAATTTGACTATGCAATAATCTTTTGTCGGTTAATTTCGGGCCAGTAAAACCAAAAGCCAAATGCACTTGCTCTGTTTTTTTGTAGTGCAGTTTTAACTGCTGAATTTTTTGAAAAGAGATAAATTTTCTAAATTGATTTTTTTTATTTACCAATCCAATAATGCCAAAATATTTTTTAATGTTCTTTTTAGCAACATCAGTTTTAATATCGCCAGCTACACTAATTACACAATTTTTTGGTGTATAATGCTTTTTTAGATAACACAACATTTTTTCTTGCGTAATACCTTTTACTGTCTTTTTAGAACCAGCAATATCACGACCAAGAGTGTTGCCTTTAAAAACTATGCTCTCCAAAATTTCACCAACTCGCCTTTTAGGCGTATCCTCATACATATTTATTTCTTCAATAATCGTGCCTTTTTCTCTTTCCAATTCCTCACTTTCAAATTTTGAATTTTGCAGCATATCAGAAAGCATATCCAATGCCAAATCTAAATATTCACTATTGACTTTAATCCAATAGCCCGTCTGGTCTTTGGCAGTGAAAGCATTGTATTGCGCCCCAACCTGGTCTAATTCTTTTGATAATGCCAGGGTGTTTGGCCGACGATGAGTCCCTTTAAACATCATATGTTCCAAAAAATGAGAAATGCCGGCAATATCATCTGATTCATAGCGCGAACCCACGCCAAACAAAACCAAAACAGAAACAGCTTTGGTATTTTTTTGCGGGGCAAGCACCACGCGCGTACCATTATTAAGAATGTATTTTTGCATAACTTAAAATTTTTAAATCTTTTCTTGTAAATATTCTTTTAACTCGGCAATCTTAATTCTTTCTTGTTGCATTGTGTCGCGGTCGCGGACAGTCACTGTTCTATTTTCCAAACTTTCAAAATCAACTGTGATGCAAAATGGCGTACCGATTTCATCTTGAGAATAATATCTTTTGCCAATATTGCCGCGATCATCCAAAGCAACATAAAATTCTTTTTTCAAATTGCTATAAATCTCTTTTGCTAATTTTACTAACTTAGGCTTATTAGCAAGCAATGGAAATATGGCTGCTTTATATGGCGCAATTTTTGAATTTAATTTTAAGACAACGCGATCGTTCTCTTCAGTGTAAGCATCGGACAAAAGAGTCAATGCTACGCGATCAACACCGCCTGATGTTTCAATAATAAAAGGAAAGAATGGCTCTTGATAACGCTCGTCCGAATACCTCAAGTCATGGCCAGAAAATTTTGTATGGCGCGATAAATCCCAGTCCCCGCGATTATGAATACCTTCAATCTCTCTCCATCCAAAAGGAAAATTATATTCAATGTCAAAAGCTTTTTTTGCATAATGTGCTAACTCATCTTTGCCATGCTCATGAAACCTTAAATTGTCTTTTTTCAAACCCAAACTTAAATACCATTTCCTTCTCTCACTCTTCCAATATTCAAACCACTTATCTGCTTCGCTCGGATGACAAAACCATTGCATTTCCATTTGTTCAAATTCTACAGTCCGGTATGTAAAATCACCAGGGCTGATTTCATTGCGAAAAGCTTTGCCGACCTGCGCAATACCAAGAGGAATTTTTAAACGCGCTGTTTGCTGTACTCTTTTAAAATCAACATAAATACCTTGGGCTGTTTCTGGTCTTAAATATAAATCTTCGGCAGTTTGTTCTGTAGAACCAAGATGAGTTTTAAACATTAAATTAAATTTTCGCGCTTCTGTTAAATCGCCGCCACATTCAGGACAAATAAATTTTCCAGAAATATTATCGGCGCGAAATCTTTTATGGCATTTTTTACATTCAACTAAGGGGTCAGTAAAATTTTCTACATGGCCAGAAGCCTCCCAAACTTTGGGGTGCATTAAAATAGCCGCATCCAAACCAACTATATTCTCATGCAACCGCGTCATTTCTTTGAACCATAAACTTTTAAGATTATTTTTTAATTCCACACCCAATGGTCCATAATCATAGGCAGCCGCAGCTCCGCCATATTCTTCTGAAGATTGAAAAACAAATCCGCGACGTTTGCAAAGCGAAACAATTTTTTCCATCTTATTATTGTTTTGGTTCTGACTCTTTTTTGATAATTTCATAATGCTTTAATTTTATAATAATAATAATGTTTTGGCAAATAAAAAATCTCTTGGATTTAAATAATTAAAATCCGAGAGACAATTCTAAACTTTTCTAGCAGGTTCTACCTGGATATCAGCTAATGATTTTAAAACAATTTTATCTCTTCTTTTAACTTCTTTAGCTAAAATCAATTTGGCAATTTCATTTTCAACTTTATCCTGAATTACGCGGCGGAGCGGTCGCGCGCCCAAGGTTTGATCAAAGCCAGTTTTGGCAATTTCCTCAACTGCAACGCCGGAATACTCAAAAACAAACCCTTTACCTAATAAAGTCTTGCCTAAATTATTAAGCAAAAGTTTGGTAATTTCCAAAACTTCTGCCATTAAAAGCGGTTTAAAAACAATAATTCCATCAAAACGGTTTAATAATTCCACTCTAAAATAATCTTTCAATTTATTTTCTATCAGTTCTTTTTTAATAACCTCAATGGTTTTACCCAAGCGCAGTCCAGATTGAATCAAATTTGTGCCAGCGTTGGAAGTGGCAATGATAATCGTATTAGTAAAGTCAACGGTTTTACCACTGGCGTCTGTTAACCGGCCGTCTTCCATTACTTGCAAAAATAGATTGTGCGCCACGCCTGATGCTTTTTCAAATTCATCCAAAAGCACCAAAGCAAAAGGTTTTTCTTTAACACTTTCTGTCAGATAGCCGAAATTTTTTAAATCAGCCCCGCCAATCAATTTTTCTATTGCATCAGAGCCGCCATATTCTGACATATCAAGGCGGATAAAATGTTCGGCCCCGCCAAAGTAAATCTCGGAAAGCACGCGCGCCACTTCTGTCTTGCCAACCCCTGTCGGGCCAAGAAACAAAAATGAAGCCAAGGGTCTTTTGCCTTGAGTCAAATTAGCACGTGCCCGTCTCAGAGCTTCTGCCACGGCAGAAACTGCTTCTGTTTGATCAATAATTCTTTTATGCATTTCCACTTCTAAATTAAGAAGCTTTTGCGACTCATCTTCAGTTACCTTAACTAAAGGTATCTTAACATTTTCAGAAACTATTTTTGCCACATCTTCGCCAGCCACTAAAGAATGCTCTCCTTTAGCTTGTCTGACAAATGCGGCTGTCTCTTCTAAGACATTAATGGCTTTAATTGGCAGAAATTGATCATGAACATATTTAGTTGTTAAATTAACCGCCTCTTCAAGTGCTTGATAAGAAAAAAATACTCTATATTTATTTTCCAAAAAAGACGCTTTGGTTTCCAAAATGCTAATGGCTTCGCTTGAATTTGGCTCAAAAATTTTCACAGGAGCTAAAATCTGGCCCAAAAGAGAATTTTTTAAATAGCTGTTATATTTTTCAGTATCAGAGACAGCAATCAGCAAAAAATATCTTTTTTCCAATTCTTCTGCCAAGACTTGAGCTAAATCAAGGCTTTCAGAGCTTTCTGTACCTAGCCCGACCAAAGATTCAATATTATCAATGACTAAAATAATATTGCCTGAACGGCGCACTTCCCTTAAAATTGAGAGCAGTCTGGACTCTATTTCTCCTGGCGCTTTGGCGCCGGCAATCAAAGCAGGCACTGACAATTTAACTAATCGTTTATCCTGAAACAAAGGCGGTACATCATCTGCTGCCATCATCTCTGCCAAGCTTTCCACCACAAAAGATTTGCCTACTCCGCGATCGCCAACTAAAATCACGCCAATTTTGCCAGCACTAAAATTATCCAACAAACTCGCAAGCTCTTTTTCTTTGCCAACTGTTGGTTCTAAAAAACCATCACGCCCCAGTCTTGTTAAATCTTCGGAAAATTGATCTAAAAAGGGTGAAATAGAAGCGGTATACGAACGATTAACTTCATGTTTTGGTTTAGTGGCAGCGCGATTTTTTAGAGCGCGCCAATATTTACTGATCCTACCATCCAGCCGCTGCCAATTCACCACCTGCCTAACTTTATTTTCATCAATTTCTAAATCAATAAACAAATCTTTAATCGGGCCGTCTACCAAATTTAAAGCAATCAAGATTTCCGCTTCTGAAACATAACTCCGTTCAGATAAATATGCTTCTAGGTAAGCGGTTAGGAATAAAATTATAACAGATGAAGATAATCCGCGCCCTTTGCCTAAACCATTAAAAATTTTTTCTAAATGTTTTTCTAAATTCAAAATGTCTATATTCAAACGTTTAAAGTATTTTTTGATCTGATCGGTTTTTAAAAGTTCAGAAAAAACATGGGCTGGCGCTAATGACTGTCCTTCTTGACGAGCCAAAAGAAAACTCTGTCCGAGAAGGTTTAAAGTCTCGTAAGAAAAAGAATGGCTGATATCAATTTTCTTTCTTAAAGAATCTTTTTTGGGCCAAAATTCCTGCGCCGCAATTTCATTTTGAAAAGATAAATCAGCAGCTTTTTTTATTACCTTTTCACGAGCGGGAAATGAGCCAGACACACGATAAAAAATATACAAAGCGCCAAGCATAGCTAACCAAAAAATTCTCATTAAAAAAGTTTCTCTAAAGAAAAAATCAAAAACATCCCCGCCCAAGGCAGTAAATTTATAAGCTAAATAAAAAGTACTGCCCAAAATTGTGACAACAAAAAGATAAATAAAAAAATCAATTGCTTTTTTTAGCAAACCAAGAAATCTTTCTGCGTAGACATTAAAAACAGAAAACACTCTTTGCCAGTAAAAATCATTGTCAGCCAATGATAAAACAATTAATTTCCCTTTGCATTCCTGGCAATCACTGTTTTTACCTTGGCAGTATGGGCAAATAATAAATGGCATAATTTTAATAACTTCTTAAAATCATAAAAGCCGCTAAAAATGGCAGGAAAAAATAAAATAAAAAAATTGAGAAATAAAAAGCTGACCAGAGATAAAAAAAGATAAATTTAAAAGGCAATAAAACAAGACGCATAAAAAAACTGATTAAGCGGCTCCAGATGTCATAATAACCATACATGGGCGTGAATAAATTTTTCAGCCATAAAACCAAAGCTGTGCGTCTGTTTGCTTCTTTGATATTCTTAACTAAAAAGCGCCATCTTTCTTTTAAGCCTTTACCATACCACCAAACAGGAAAATTTAAGATGTCTAAAACAAGATCCTTAAAAATAAAATTAAGAATAATGGTAAAAATATTATCGCGAGGCATAAAAATTGTCAAAAAATAAAATATTACTTCTTAATTTGCCGAGAGAGGGAATCGAACCCTCATAGCCTTGCGGCTGCAAGATTTTAAGTCTTGTGCGTCTACCAATTCCGCCATCTCGGCAAAAGAATATTTTTAAAACCTATTTTTATTTTAAAACAAAAACAGAAAAAGTCAAATAAAAAATTTTGTCAACAACAATCAAATGTGATAGTTTAAAATTATCTATGACAGAAAAAAACGAGGTGCAGTTAATTAAAGAATATTTGGGCAGTAATGAAGAAGCGCTGAAAATTTTAATTCAAAAATATCTTAAACCAATCTATGGTTTTGTTTTTCGTTTAGTATGTAATGCAGCGGAGGCAGAAGATGTTGTGCAGAATACTTTTATAAAAATGTGGAAAAATTTAAAAAAATTTGACCCTAATAAAAATTTTAAAACCTGGCTTTTTACCATTGCCAAAAATACTGCTTTTGATTCTTTAAAAAAGAAAAAACCATTGCTGTTTTCCGAGTTTACAAATGACAATGGAGAAAATATTTTAGAGAAAACTTTGGCAGACATAGAACCACTTCCAGATGAGATTTTAGAAAGACAGGATGCGGCAAAAATTATAGAAAACGCAATGAAGGGGTTGCCAGTTAATTATCAAACTGTTTTAAATTTACATTATAATGAAAATTTAACCTTAAAAGAAATCGCAGAAATTCTAAACAAATCAGAAAACACCATCAAAAGCTGGCATAGAAGAGCTTTAAATAAACTTAAAGAATTGGTAAATTTAAAAGCGCAAGGTTTATAACCATGGGATCCCGACTTTCGTCGGGATGACAAAAAACCAGGAACAAAAATTTTTGTTCCATACAATTTGCACCCAAAAATCTTTATCATTCGTATTATTATCAGACATAAAAACTATGACACAAAATTTTGACAAAATTTTATCTAAAATTAACCAGCCAGAACCACGGGCCTGTCTTTTTGAACTTATTTGGCTGGCTATTCAGAAACAAAAACAGCTCGCAGTTATTAAACGGCGTTTAGTTTTATCTATTATTTTATCTGCAATCACTGGCATTGGTTTTGTACCATTAGCAAAATTAACACGAACAGGATTTAGTACGTCTGGATTTTGGCAATTTTTCTCTTTAATATTTTCTGACTTTAGTGCAGTGATTTATTCTTGGCAAAATTATTTAATTTCACTTTTGGAAACATTACCAGTCACAAATTTAATTCTACTTTTAGCAGTCTTCTTAATTTTTTTGGAAATGCTTAAATTTTTAGTAAAAAATATAAAAAATATTAACTTTCTAAGGTTGTCATCCTGAACTTCCAAAGGGAGTGAAGGATCCCATCTTTTAACAATTGGATTACTCACCCGATAACACTTGCACTTATCGGTGTCGGAATGACATTACACATAAAATTATGGACATTAATAAATTCTTTCAATCAAAAATTTTTCAAGCTATTATTTTTATTATCACTGTCTTAATTATTTTTTTAACCGGCTTTAAAGTCGGCATTTTCATTGGCTTTAAAAAAGCAAATTTTTCCTGTAACTGGGGCGAAAATTATCATCGCAATTTTGCCGGGCCAAAGAATGGATTTTTTGAAAATTTTAAAGAAGACTTTAAAAATAGAAATATGATGCCAGGAACTGGAGCGTTTGGACAGATTATAAAAATAAATGGTAATGCTTTAATTATTCTTGACAGAGATAATTTTGAAAAAACAGTTTTAATTACAGACAAAACAATAATCAACAGATTCCAAGAAACAATTAAAATCACGGATCTTAAAGTTGATGATAAAGTAGTTATAATTGGCGAACCAAATAATAATGGGCAAATAGAGGCAAAACTTATTCGGGTGATGCCAGTGACAATAATGCCTAAATAATTTCAAATTTCCAAGAAACAATTTCCAAATAAATCACAAATCTCAAATTTCAATTTCCAATGATGTTTTTTTGGTTATTGATTATTGGGATTCGAAATTTTATTGGAAATTGGAAATTGTATCTTGGAAATTAAAATATTATGTTCCAAAAATTTACAAATTTTATCAAAAGTCTACGCCAACATAAAATAAGAACTGCCTTGTTTATTATTTTAATTATCATTGCTTTTTATTATGGTTATAAAAAAATTCATAATAATAATACAGCCACCCAATATGTTTTAACTGCCATAGAAAAAGGAACCCTTGTTGCTTCCATTTCTGGCAGCGGACAAGTTTCTGCTTCTAATCAAGTTGATGTTAAAGCACAATCAGGAGGCGACATAACAAGTATTATTGTTAAAAATAGTCAGGAAGTAAAAGCAGGTGCGTTTTTAGCGCAAATTGACGCTAATGACGCTATTAAAGCAGTGCGTGATGCAAAAACAAATTTAGAAACTGCTCAATTAGAATTAGAGCAAACACTTGAACCGGCTGATGAATTAACAGTTCTTCAAGCAGAGACTTCTTTAATTCAGGCGCAAAAATCAAAACAGGATGCTGAAGATAATCTAATAAAATCATATGAAGATGGCTTTAATACCGTCTCAAATATTTTTCTTGAATTGCCAGACATTATGACTGGCTTAAATGATATTTTATTTAGTTATAATTATAGCGGCACTCAGTCAAATATTGACTATTACAGCAATGGCATTACTACCTATAACATTGAAACTGGCGCGCTTTATCGCGATGATTCCAAAACAAAATATCAAATCGCGCGCGCTTCTTATGATAAAAATTTTAATGACTATAAAAACGCCAGCAGATTTTCTGCCACCAGCACTATTGAAAATCTGATTTTAGAAAGTTATGAAACCACAAAAAATATTGCCGAGGCTGTAAAAAGCGCTAATAATTTAATCCGCCTTTATCAAGACACCATTACTGAAAGAGGACTAAAGCCGCAAACTTTATCTAATACTCATCTTACGAATTTATCTTCTGACACTAATAACACGAACTCTTATCTCACCAATTTATTATCATCCAAAAGCGCAATTAAATCTTATCAAGAAAATATCATCAGCGCCGAGAGGTCTATTAAAGAAAAGGAATTGTCATTAGAAAAAATAAAAGATGGCTCTGATGAATTAACAATCCGCGCTAAAAAAATTGCCGTGCAACAAAAGCAAGATGCGCTTACAGCGACACAGCAAACCTTAGCAGATACAACAGTTAGAGCGCCATTTAATGGCATTATTGCTGCCATTAACGCAAAAAAAGGAGACATTGTTTCTTCTGGCGCAACAATTGCCACTCTGATCACCAAACAAAAAATCGCAGAAATTTCTTTGAATGAAGTTGATGCGGCCAGAGTTAAAATTGGACAAAAAGCCACTCTGACTTTTGATGCTATCTCTGATCTGTCAATTACTGGAGAAGTGACAGAAATTGATACCATTGGTAATGTTTCTCAAGGCGTCGTAAATTACAATGTTAAAATTATTTTTGATGTCACTGATGAAAGAATTAAACCTGGTATGAGCACCAGCGTTGCTATTATTATTGAATCTAAATCAGATGTTTTAATGGCGCCAATTTCAGCTGTAAAAACTTCTGCCCAAGGCAGTTATGTAGAAATTTTGGTTAATGAAATTCCACAAAGAAAAACTATTACTACTGGATCCAGTAATGACACTATGATTGAAATTGTTTCTGGTCTGACAGAAGGAGAAAAAATTATCACGCAAACAATTTCTAACGGTGTCAACTCCAGCAGTTCAAGTAATTCTTCAAGCGGACAAAAAAATGCCGTCTTTGGCAGTGGCGGCGGAGAATTTAGAATGTTAAGGTAAAATGAGGCTATTTCCAAACTTACTTTTAAGCAATGTTTGGTGTTGTTATGTTGGTAAAAGAATAATTTTCTAATAACAGTAAGGGCTGTTGTTAGCGCTAAAATAAGTTTCTATACCAATAGACATTTTTTTCTTAAAAGAAAATTTTATCTACTTAAAGTTAAAATAATTAACTTATTTAATCTTGGAAAACAGTGTTTTAAAATCATCTAAATTTATGATTAACTGTCAAGATATTACCAAAACTTACCAAACAAATGACAATGCTTTAACTGTTTTGCATAATGTCAGTTTTGAAATTAAAAAAGGTGAATTTGTGGCAATTATTGGGCCGTCTGGTTCTGGCAAATCAACTTTGATGCATATTTTGGGCGCTTTGGATAAGCCAACGAGTGGCAAATATTTTCTCAATGAACAAGATATTTCTGAACTGTCTGACGATGAATTGGCTGACATCCGTTCACAAAAAATCGGCTTTGTTTTTCAGCAGTTTAATTTGTTATCACGCGCCACAGTTCTACGCAATGTGGAATTGCCATTAGTTTATGATATAAAAACTCCACGCGAAAAACGGCAGCAAAAAGCAGAGCAGGCGCTACAAGCAGTTGGTTTGGAAAAAGAGCGCTGGCACCATTTGTCCAACCAACTTTCTGGCGGACAAATGCAAAGAGTGGCTATTGCTCGTGCGCTTATCAATGAACCAGATTTAATTTTGGCTGATGAACCAACAGGAAATCTTGATTCCAAAACTGGAGATATTGTTTTAGAAACTTTTAAAAAATTAAATTCTGAAAAAGGACATACTATTGTTTTAATTACTCATGAAAAATATGTGGCAGAACATGCAGACAGAGTTATTGAAATCAAAGACGGTAAAATTATTTCTGATAAAAGTGATAATATAGATGGGTTAAAAGAAAAATAATGTTTAATGATTTTATGAAATTTCCTGACCTGTTTCAAGAAACCTACTTTGCTCTCAAATCTAACAAATCCCGTTCGGCTTTGACCATTTTAGGTATTGTCATTGGTATTGGCAGTGTGATTGCGATGATTTCTATTGGCCAAGGTGCGGCTAAAAATATTCAGTCAAACATTGAATCACTTGGCTCAAATTTATTAGTAGTTATGCCTGGTTTTTCAAGGGGCGTGGGACAAATAGTGCGCGGCGGAATGGGTTCGGCAACTACTTTAACAATGGATGATGCTAATGTCATTAAAACACAAATAACTTATGTAAAAGAAATTGCGCCAACTGTTTCTGCCAGAAAACAAATTAAAACCACGACTGGCACTAATACTAACACCAGCATTTACGGCGTAACAGAATCTTATGCCGTAGTCAAAAATATTGAGATAGAACTTGGCAGTTTTATTAACAATATGCAAGTGAATAAAAATTCCAAAGTGGCAGTAATTGGACCGACCACGCGAGATGATTTATTTGGCAACAACAGTGATCCTGTTGGTAAAAAAATACGGATTGAAAATTTAGAATTCACTATTATTGGTATGACAAAAAGTAAAGGCGGCACTGGCATGGGCAGTTCAGATGATTTAATTTATATTCCAATTTCCACCGCGCAAAGATATCTGACTGGCTCAAGTTCAGTAAATAATATCAACATTCAAGTTTTAGATGAAAAAATGATGACCATTACGCAAGAACAAATTACTAATTTGCTTTTAATAAGACACAACATTGCGGACAGTACACAAGCGGATTTTAGTATAATGAATCAAGCAGATATTTTAAGCACAATGACTCAAGTGACTGACACTTTAACACTTTTACTTGGCGCCATTGCCGGTATTTCTTTAATCGTCGGCGGCATTGGCATTATGAATATGATGTTAACAACAGTTACCGAACGCACGCGCGAGATTGGTTTACGAAAATCTTTAGGCGCCAAAAGCAAAGATATCAATAATCAATTTCTATCTGAATCAGTCGCTTTGACTTTTATCGGCGGGATCATTGGTATTATAGTCGGTTGGCTGACATCTATTTTAATTACAAAATTCAGCGGCACTACCACGCAGGTCACTGGCTTTTCCATTGGTTTGGCTTTTTGTGTTTCTGCGGCCATTGGTATTATTTTTGGCTATTATCCAGCGCGAAGAGCTGCCAAATTAAATCCAATTGAAGCATTAAGATACGAATAATAATTTCCAAGATACAATTTCCAAATCAATTTCAAATTCCAAAATGAAAATACCAATAATTAAAAAAGGAGCTTGAAATTTTAAAACAAATTCTATGAAAAAAATCATTTTTCCAATCATTATTTTTATTCTCGTCGCCTTTGGTTCTTTTTATGGCGGCATGAAGTATGGACAAAACGGAAACAAATCTGCAAACTCTCCAACGGCTAAACTTTTCCAACAAAACGGCGGACAATATCAAAGAAATGTTGGCGGAACCGGCGGGACTAACAATGTCAGAGCAGGCGCGAATTTCACTACCGGCAATGTCATTGCCAAGGACGACAAAAGTTTTACTCTTAAACTTCAGAACGGCGGCTCAAAAATAATTTTCTTTTCCAGCGCCACGCAATTTATGAAAACTGCTACTGGCAGTATTGAGGAATTAAAAATTGGCGACAATGTAATGACTAACGGCAATGCCAATTCCGATGGTTCTATGACAGCAGAAACAATTCAATTAAGACAAAGCGCGTCAGATCAAATACATCAACAAGAGCAAGTTCAGCAAGTGCAATAATTATTCTTCAAAACTAAAAATCGCTTCCAGTGCATAGAAGCGGTTTTTAAAATCAAAAAACTCCTCATTAAAAACGAGGAGTTTTTTGATGGAGCGGGTAGGGAGAGTCGCACCCCCTTCTCGTCCTTGGCAAGGACGCATAATAACTGTTATACGATACCCGCGAATATAATTTTCAATTTCCAATCCTGAATCAAGTTCAGGACAGGTTTTTTAATTTTCAAACAATTTCTAATTTTCAATTATTAATTTTATTTTAAAATCATAAATCTCAAACCTGTCCTGTGTAAAGGATCATAAATCATTCTTTTTCTATTCTAACCAATTTCTTTTTCCAAGTCAAACCGTTCACAATTGTTAATTTTGATTTGGGCACACCCAATTCATCTGCCAAAAGTTCCAAAACTTTTTTATTTGCCTCTCCTCTTTCTGGAGCAGCAGTGGTGCGCACGCGATAAACTCCGGCTGCTAAATCTTTCACAACTTGATTAGAACTAGCTTTGGTTGTAACATGGACTTCAATAATCATAAAAATATTTTAACATTAAAACATAAAAATACCAAACAAATATTGCCTAAAAATTCAAGATTAGCTATAATTCAAAATAACAATTAAAACTTATTTTATGTTTAAACCCAAAAAAAAGATTATTATAATTCTCTCTATTATTGCCTTTATCATTATCGGCATTGTTTTTGCTTCTGAGAGATCTAAAAGTAAAACTGAATATACAACTGTTAAAGCAGAAAAAATGAATCTTAAACAAACTGTGGAAGCCACTGGCCAAGTGGAATCAGCAGAAACAATAAAATTAAATTTTAAAACTGCTGGCCGTTTGGAAAAAATTTTTGTCAAAGAAGGTGATCAAGCAAAAGCTGGTGATAAATTAGCACAATTAGATTCTAAGGCGCTTTCCAGTCAAGTGGCTGATGCCAGAGCAAGATTAGCCCAAGCACAAGCAGACTATGATAAACTCATTGCCGGGGCATCAGACATTGATATTCAGATTTCTGAAAATAGCGTCATACAAAAAGCGCAAGCGCTTATCACTTCTGAAAATAGTTTGACATATACAAGAAGCAAACAAACCACAGACATCACCAATCTCAAAGATGCGGCTTTAGATAGTTTAAATAGCGAAGTAATCGCGGCAGAAGGCGCGCTTGAAGAAATCAATAATACCTTAACTGACCCAGATGCCGAAGATACACTATCCATTAAAAACAGAACACTTTTAAAAACCACGCAAGATAATTATACTGATGCTGTGAAACTGATTGCGCAAAACAAATCAGATAATATTTTATTAAACACTACTTCAGACAATCAAATTATTCTAAACGCTCTTGATAATTTAAAAAATTCTTTAAGCGCAGTTAGCAATACTTTATCAGAAACTTTGGATGTTTTGGAAGCAACCTTGACTTCTGCTGATTTGTCAGAGGCAGAGCTTGATACCTTAAAAACAAATATTAAAACTCAACAGACAAAAATAAACTCTTCACTTTCCAATGTGCAGACCGCTAAATCAAATTTAAATAGTAAAATCACTTATTATGACGACCAAGTAACTTATTATGAAAACGCTGTTAAAGATGCCGAGTCCGCGCTGGCTATTGCACAGGCACAATTAGATTTAAAAAAATCTCCGCCCAGATCCTTTGAAGTGCAAAATTATAAAGCCAGAATTGACCAGGCACGTGCCAATCTGGATCTATCATTGGCAAATTTAGCTGACGCGCAAATTAAAGCTCCTGTTGACGGCACAATAATTAAGAAAAATTTTGAAGTAGGCGAACAAACTTCGATTACCACGCCAGTTTTAGAAATGATTGGCAAAACAAATTTACAAATTAAAGTCAATGTGCCAGAAGCTGATATTGCAAAAATACAATTAAGTCAGTCAGTTGAGATAACCTTGGACGCTTTTGGGCCTGATAAAAAATTTATGGGCCAAGTTGTTTTTATTGATCCGGCAGAAACAAAAATCCAGGATGTGGTTTATTATCAAGTTAAAATCCAATTTAATCAAGAAACAAAAAACGTTAAACCTGGTATGACTGCTAATTTAACAATTAACACGGACAACCGTGAAAATGTTTTAGTGATTCCAAGTAGAGCAGTCAAATCAAGAGATGGAGAAAAATATGTGGAAGTTTTAACCCCAGTAAAACAAGTAGAACAAAAAACTGTCACAATTGGACTTAAGGGCAATGAAGGCACGGAAATTTTGTCTGGATTAAATGAAGGAGAGGAAGTAATAACTTTTGTGAAAAAGTAACCTTCGGCAAGATCCAATAACCAAGAAACAATTTCCAAATAAATCACAAATATCAAATTTCAAATTCCAATAATATTCATTGTATTTTTTGGTTATTGAAATTTGGAATTTATTTGGAAATTGGAGCTTGTATCTTGGAAATTGAGTAAATTATGCTTATTTATCTCCAAAACATTTTCAAAGATTATATAAACGATGAAGTCGTAACTCCAGTTCTCCACGACATTAGTTTTAAAATTGAAGCCGGAGAATTTGTGGCCATAATGGGAAAATCTGGGTCTGGAAAATCCACTTTAATGCATATCTTAGGATTTTTAGACCGCGTTACCAAGGGACAATACTTTTTTAAAGACGAAGATGTCAATAATTTTAATGATGAAAAATTAGCCAGTCTCCGCAATAAAGAAGTCGGCTTTGTTTTTCAGCAATTTAATCTTTTGCCGCGTACTTCAGTCATTGAAAATGTCAAACTGCCTTTAAATTATGTTGCCAAAATATCTAATGAAGAAAAAAATAAAAAAGCGCTGGCGGCTATTGAAGCAGTAGGATTGACACATCGCGCTCATAATTTATCCAATCAATTATCAGGCGGAGAAAAACAAAGAGTGGCAATAGCGCGCGCTTTAATTAACGAGCCTTCCATTATTTTTGCAGATGAACCAACTGGAAATTTAGATTCAAAATCTGGCGAACAGGTCATGCAAATTTTAAACGAATTGCATAGGCAAGGAAAAACAATTGTGCTTGTTACGCACGAACAATATACAGCCGAATATGCCGAGCGCATTATCAAATTAAAAGATGGGGAAATTATTTCTGACGAAAAAGTTACTGAAAGAAGAAGAACGGGGTTGGTAAAGTAATTAACTTTACTCTTGTCTTAACGCCTCTACTGGATCCATTTGCGCGGCTTTGCGCGCCGGATAAACGCCAAAAATTAAACCAACCAAAACTGAAAAACCAGTGCCTAAAATAAATCCAACAGGAGAAAAAGTCAAACCTAAATTAAATCCAGCAGACTTGGCAGCAAGCGCGCCAACAAAACTAAAAAGCGTGCCCAGCATAACCCCAATCAATCCGCCAAGAAATGTTAAGAAAATTGCTTCCCATAAAAATTGCCACAAAATATTTTTATTACTCGCGCCCACTGCTTTTCTTAAACCAATTTCATAAGTACGCTCTGTTACAGAAACATACATAATATTCATAATACCCACTCCGCCAACCAAAAGCGAAATCGCGGCAATAGCAGCAAGAAGTAAAGTAATGCCACCAGTTAAAGTATCAATCATATTCATTGCTTCATCCATGGTGGTGACAGCAAAATCATCTTTTTTTGGGTCAGTTATTTTATGCTCTTCTCGCAAAATATCTTCAATGTCCGCGGCTGTGGCATAAGATTGCTTAGCGTCTTTTAGATAAACAGTAAAAAATTGAATATAATCAATGCCAAGAATTTGTTTTTGCAAAGTCCTCACTGGCATAAAAACAAGCGAGTCCATATCAAAAAACATACTGCCCCCTTGTTTTTCTAAGACGCCAACCACGCGAAAATTTTTCTGCCCAATTTTAATATATTGATCTATCGCATTATCACTGCCAAAAAGTTTTTCTTTAAGCGTAGAGCCAATCACCACCAGGCGCGCTTCTGATCTATCTTCATCATCGCTAAATTCACGGCCTTCAGAAATTTTTGTTGCTGACAAATTAAAAAAACTGCTGGAAATTCCCCAAAGCAAAGAGGTTTTTGTATTATCCAAATAAGAAACAACGGCTTGCCCCATTTGTCCAGCATAATAACCTCGCACATTAGGATGTTTGCCAACTTCTTCTGCATTAGATAATTTCATAGTAGTGACAGTCACACCCTGGGCAGTATTCATAACATTGGCAGAGGAATTTTTAGCAGTAGAAGGCACTTTTGTTTCTACTTGAAGATAATCAGAACCAAAAATTTTTACATAATCCAAAATCAATCCTTTTAATCCTTGGCCCATATTCATCACCACAATAATAGACATTACTCCAATAAAAAGCCCGAGCACTGTTAAAGCAGAGCGGACTTTATGAAGTTTAAGAGCATGATAAGCTAATTTTAATGGGGAAAGAAAAGACATAAAAAATCTGTATTATTAATTTCCAAGATACAAATTCCAATTTCCAAATAAATTCCAAATCTCAAATCACAATTTCAAATAATTTTAAATTGGTATTTGAATTTTGAAACTTGAGATTTTGTTGGAAATTGTTTCTTGAAAATTGGAAATTATTATTCATACCTCAATGCTTCCACTGGCTCTAAATTCGCAGCCCGATGAGCCGGATACCAACCAAAAATAATTCCCACAAATGATGAAACAATTAAACCTAAAAATATAGAGGATGGGGTGACTACAAACTGCCAATTGTAGCCCAAATAATTAGCCACAATTGCTACCAATCCTGAAATTAAAAACCCAATGACAATCCCAGCGATGCCACCAATTAAAGTAACCACAACCGCTTCTGTCAGAAATTGATTTTGAATGTTTCCTGCGGTCGCGCCAATTGCTTTGCGCAGACCAATCTCACGCGTTCTCTCTGTCACAGACACCAGCATAATATTCATAATACCAATGCCGCCAACTAAAAGCGAAATCGCGGCAATGCCTGAAAGAAAAAATCTCAAAGCATTGGTAACTTGTTTTAAAACATCAAGCGCCTGAGCCGAAGAGCGAATCGTAAAATCTTCTTCTTCTGGTTTATTAACATCATGGCGTTCGTCCAAGATTTGTTTTGACTGCTCCATTATTGAATCAATTTTATTTTCATCACTTACTTTTAGTCTTATCAAATTAACATAATTGATTCCCAATAGCAATTTTTGAGCAGTAGAAATCGGGATGAAAACTAAATTGTCCTGATTTTGAAATCCTTCCACTCCTCTTTTTTCAACAACTCCAATAACACGAAAATTTTCTCTTTTAATTTTTATTTCCTCGCCAAGAGGATTTTGTTCGCCGAATAAATCTTCAGCTACTTGAAACCCTATCACTGCCACTTTGGCCAAACTTTTTTCTTCTGATTCATCAAAAAAAATTCCTTTTTCAATTTTTACACTTTCCACATTAAGATAATCAATATTGGTGCCAAGATAAGTAATATCTGTTTCTCTGTTTTGCCAAGCAGCGCCATCAACACCCCTGACATAACTTGCCACTGATTCTACCCCATCTATTTGTTTTAAAGCATTGGCATCGCTTTCTTTAAGTGTAGTAATCGTAATGCCCATAACAGATGTTGGTGGGCCTTTTTCATCACTAAACCCGGGCATAATAGAAATTAAATTTGAGCCAAAAGATGAAAGTTGATCAAAAATCAAACTTTGCGCTCCTGCGCCAACAGACATAATAACAATAACAGCAGAAACTCCAATCACAATGCCAAGCACAGTTAAAAATGTGCGGTTTCTGTTTCGCCGCAAAAGTTTTAAAGATGATTTAAGAAGAGTAAGAAATGACATATTTATCTTATCCCTACAATTTTAGCATTAGTTTTAAAATAAAAAAAGTTGATTAAATTCATTTTATTTGATAGTATAAAATTGCCATCAAACATCATTTTAATCTTAGGCTATCAATACTTTAAATGTATGGCCAGTGATAAAAATATAATCGGATGACAAGCAAGGAAATTCTAAAATTAAAAATTCTAAATAATTTTTTAAATGAAACTCGTTCTAGATATTGAAACCCAAAATTCATTTAAAGACATTGGCGGCAAAGCAAATTTGTCATTGCTTAAAATTTCTTTAGTTGGCGCCTACATTTATTCGGAAAATAAATTTATGGCTTTTATGGAGCCGGGACTTAGTCAGTTAGAAAATTTAATTAAGGAATCAGAATTAGTTATCGGCTATAACCTGCTTGGCTTTGATTATCCTGTGCTCTCTAATTATTTGAAAAATATAAATTTCAATAATGTAAAAACTTTGGATATTTTGCAGGTAGCTGATAATTATTTGGGATATAAAATAAAATTAGAGGCAGTGGCGCAAGGAACTCTTGCGAGTGGAAAAATCGGCACCGGCATGGATGCCATTGAAATGTGGCGCGCGGGGCAAATTGAAGAGCTAAAAAAATATTGTCTTAAAGATGTGGAAATAACAAAAAATATTTATGAATACGGCTTGCAAAATCAGTATATTAAGTTTAAAAGCAGTTGGGAAGTTTATGAAATACCAGTTGATTGGCATTAACTTTTTTATTTTTTCTAAAACATGTTATAATTAACTTATGAACAACTCTCAAAATGTGCCTGGCGGTAATGAACTCTTAAACCCAGTGGATTTAATCAAAAATAAATTAGGTGTATTTTATGGCGCAAGAGTGGCAGATCTTGGCTGCGGCGGCGCTGGTTTTTTTGTGCTGCAAAACGCCCAGATTGTAGGACCAAATGGAATTGTTTATGCGGTTGATATTTTAAAATCAGCCTTAGCAAATGTGGAAGCGCGCGCCAAAATTTTAGGCTTTAAAAACATCAAAACAATTTGGTCTAATTTAGAAAAATATGGCGCTACAAAAATAAATAATGAATCAATTGATTTTACTTTGCTTGTTAATATTTTATTTCAAAATAAAAACCACTTGGAGATTTTAAAGGAAGCGGCCCGCCTGACAAAAAAAGGCGGAAAAATTTTAGTAGTTGATTGGAAAGAAGGAAGATTTCCAATTGGTCCTTTGCCAGAAGATAAAATTAAACCGAATGATATTTTGTCAATGGTTAACGGACTTGGTTTATCATTAGAGCAGCAATTTGATGCCGGAACTTTTCATTACGGAATGGTGCTTATAAAATAAATAAAAAATAATTCAAAAAATCTCTCAAAATAAATGAGGGATTTTTTGAATAGCGGGTAAGGGGAGTCGGACCCCTGTCATTAGCTTGGAAAGCTAAGGTAATAGCCACTATACCATACCCGCTTTTTATAAACTCAAAAATCAAAATCCAAAATTTAAAATTAAAACTTTTGAATTGAGGATTAATTTTGGATTTTGAAATTTGCCTGCCTGCCGGCGAGGCGGGGATTTTGGATTTTATTTAGGGTACCATCCGCATGTGTCTTTAATACAGCCACAAGCATATTTAATTTTGTCTGGAAAATCACCCAAAATCTCACAAGTTGTCATTAAATTTTTATCAGATGAACACATTTCTAACGAGCATCCAATATTATAACAATCGCTGTCAATTTTGCAGTTGCCATGACTAAATCTGGAATTACCAGAAAAATATCCAGGAGGCACGCCAGTCATATCGCGAATTTGCACTTGGGCGCTGTTCCAGTCAATATTTCCGCCATTATAAATTTTTTTAATGGTTAACAAAAAATACCCTGCTATAATAATCAAAACAATGATAATTAGAATGATTATTTTTTTAGTTCTCATACCACTAAATTTTAACAAAAAAATAAAAAATTGACAAATCAATGCCAGAAAAGGTAAAATAGAAGTATGTTAATTTAAAACTATATGCTAAAAAAAATATTTTATCTTTTATTTCTTTTTGTTTTAATTCCCAATACCTCTTTTGCTATTTGCCCTGTTTGCACAATTGCTGTTGGAGCTGGTCTTGGCTTATCAAGATGGTTGGGAATTGATGACACGATTTCCAGCCTCTGGATTGGCGGATTAATTGTTTCATTGATTATGTGGACCAACTTTTGGTTGGATAAAAAAAATATTAATTTTAAATACCGTAATTATCTTACTTCCATTTTATATTATGCTTTAATTATTCTGCCCTTGTATTTTACTCGTGTGATTGGCCATTTCTTGAACACGCTTTGGGGAATTGATAAAATAGTTTTAGGCACTGCTATCGGCAGCATTGCATTTTTTGCTGGCAGTCACTTTCATTTTTATTTAAAAAAGAAAAATAACCATCAAGTTCATTTTCCTTTCCAAAAAATTGTTTTTGCAATTTCACCATTAATAATTTTAAGTTTGGTGTTTTATTTTATAACCAAATAATATGGAAACTTTAACGGACAAAATCAACCACTTAATTGATAAATATAATCAAGCTAAAAAACAGGAAAAGATGGATTTATCCTCTGACGAGGATTTGAGTATTGCGATTATGAATCTTATTTCTATTGAAGAGCATTTTTTCTTTACTGCTAAAAAAACAGGCAAAGATGAATATTTTGATTTATTAAAACAGGTGCGGGAGATTAGAAAAGAATTATTGAAAAAAATAATTAAAGAATATGAGGGCGAGGTTTGGTGCATAAGTAAACACCTGCTTGCGGCTAGTTACCGCCTGATGGAAGTGGGCACAAAATCTCTTGGAGTTGATAAAAAAGAAGAGGCCAAGGAAATGTTTGGGAAGGCATATCAACTTTATTCTCTTTTTTGGGCAATCAATATGAAATTGGTGAACACCGATGATATTAAAAAAATTGAGGATAATGCTTTGGATAAAAATGATCAGGAAAAGAAAAATTTATGGGGAAAGCTTGGTGAGCTTATTAAAAAAGCAGTGGACTGCTGTATTGAATAAATTTAATCAAAACAAAAAGCCTGCCTTGAAAGCAGGTTTTTAGTTTATGGTTTTGATAATTTTTTAAAATCGGGGTGGAGGGATTCGCACCCTCGATCTCTTGCTCCCAAAGCAAGCGCCTTAGACTACTGGGCTACACCCCGAATAAAAACTCAAAATCCAAAATTCAAAACTATTGTAAAATCTTAACTCAAATTAAATTTTAAGTCAACCTTGTTCTTTTAGATCTCTTAATTTTTTTAATAATTTAATATCTTTTTTTATGCCTTTGTCAGTTGGTGTTTCTAAAATCAAATCAATATTTTTTAATCTTGGTTCTTTAACAATAGCTTGAAAACCTTCCAATCCAATTTTGCCAAAACCCAAATGTTCATGACGGTCTATGTGCGAACCCAAAGCCGTTTTTGAATCATTAATATGAATTAATTTTAAATATTTCAAACCAATAATTTTATCAAATTCATCAAAAGTTTTTTTAACAGCTGACTTTGAACTTAAATCATAACCAGATTCAAAAGCATGCGCGGTGTCAAAACAAACACCAAGAGAATTTTGAATTTTTAATCCTGAATCAAGTTCAAGACAAGCTTTTGAATTTTGAATAATCAAATTAATCTCTTCAAAGGTGTCGCCGATAATTTCGCCGGCGCCAGCTGATATTTCTATTAAAAATTCTGTTGAACCATGATAATCTTTTAAAATTTCTTCAATACCTATTATAACCTTTTTCAGAGATTCCTTTTTTCCTAATTCTTTGGCAGAACCCAAATGCGTCATTAGATATTTTGCGCCTAAAACAGAGCCGCGTTCTAATTCTTCATGAAGCACAGAAATTGAACCGTGATAAACATTATTTTTGGTTGATGCTAAATTTATAAAATACGGGGCGTGAATGTAAAAATTTTTAAAACCAAATTTTTTATTATATTCTTTAAATTTTTTTATCTCGCTTTCATCTAACGGTTTAGCGAGTCCGCCTTGAGGAGAGCGCGAAAAAAACTGGTAACATTCGCAACCAAATTCTTTGGCATTGAGTGGCGCGTTAGCCACGCCATAAGCTGCTGAAATATGAGCACCAATATTCATAAAAGTGTCGTCCTTAAAGTGTTTTTATACATATTACTCTATTACCTTATTATCTTCGTCAAAGCCATTTTTTTCTTTTTCATCAATCTCTTTATCTTTTTTGCTTTCCTCTGTTGTTGTTTTTTCATCCGCGCTATCCGCGTTCATTGGTATTTTATCAGAGTTTTTATCAATGTTATTCTCTTCTTTTTCCATTACCACTTCAATTTTATAACCCACCAATTGTGCGGCAAGGCGAACATTTTGACCTTCTCTGCCAATAGCCAAGGAATATTGATCTTCTTTTACAAAAGCTTTTGCTATTCTATTTTTTTGGTCTACTTCTACTTTTAAAATCTTAGCTGGCGCCAGAGCATTGATAATAAATTTTTCCAAATTTTCATTCCATTCAATGATATCAATTTTTTCACCCCC
>Ga0172375_10000898_pt1 | contig 48135 bp, 64 predicted proteins | sample LakKiv1m_FD_114537 | JGI IMG/M metagenome (GOLD analysis project Ga0172375, IMG submission 114537) | Freshwater microbial communities from Kabuno Bay, South-Kivu, Congo - kab_092012_11.1m | ecosystem: Environmental > Aquatic > Freshwater > Lake | place: Democratic Republic of the Congo... | reverse complement strand
TGCCATAATCAGATACACGATGTAAACTTACATTTAAGGCACCTGGATATGCAGTTATATAATCACCTTGGTAAACTTGATTAAGGTAATAGTTAAGAGATGCTGAAACTATAACCTTTCCACCTAATTTACTAATTGGAAAGTCTTTGAAAGCACGGTGCCAGTTTTGGTATATATCTAAGTAACCATCAGTGCCAACAGCTATAAATTTAGGCGGAAGGTCCCAATGGTTTTGTACATATGTACCTAAGTTAGTACTCTGCACAATAGTTCCTTCATTAGAAGGTACAGGTGGAAAGAATTCTTCATATTCCTTTATTTCAACATAATGTTCAGGTGGTGCTGCAGTAGTTGGTGGCCCTGTTGTCGGAACCTCTGTTGTTAATGTAGTAGTTGGAGGTGGGGTAGTGGCTAACAAACCGCTAATTAAGATCCTGCCATAAGTTCCTGACAATCCGCCTACCATTATGAGATAGCCACCGTAGTTTAATAACTTTGTGGCACAAGGCATGTTGCTATAATCACCTTCATAAGACCAACTAACTCCATTGTTGGTACTTATATACATCCTTGAATAACCACTATACGCTTCATAGCCATTATCAGCTATGGCATACAAAGTGCCACCAATTCTGACTATGGAACTGAATCTTCTAACGTTAGGATCTTCAATTGCTTGATACTTATTAATTCCATCAGGTGAATACCACAATCTTGCAGGACCATTTTCAGCTGCATACCATGATCCAGTGCCAAACCACAGATAGCCCGTAACTGAATCTATGTACTCACCCATGAACTGTGAAAACACACCGAGGTTTAGCATAGGAGAAGCAACGAAATTAACTCCATCAGTCGACTCATAACCGATAGCCCAGTTTCCAAGCCTATAATCAGGAACAGCTAAAGTCCCAGCGTAGTATAACTTTCCACCATAGGTGAAAACCCTGAAACATAAAGTGTCAGTTGTGAAGACCTCAGTCCAGGTAACTCCATCTGTTGATCTAACCAAGCCGTTTCGAACAGGATATACTCCAGAGAACTCTCCAACTACCATATACATATAGCTGCCGAAAGACACCATTCCTAAAGAATGAGCCCATCCAACAGGAGCAGTCCCTACATACGTCCAAGTTCCAGCGACTAATTTATAGACATCTCCACCTGTCTCTACATTGGTATACAGCTCTCCACCATGACTGCAGAACTCAAATGCAGTTTCACCTAGAGGTATCTGTGTATTCTCTGGCGGATAGCTTGTTATTGCAGCTATACCATGAGTACCTGCGTAAATCTTTCCACCGAAGACTATCCCAGAGAAATAGTATGGACCAGGACTATAATCAACTAATGTTGAAAATAACATCTTTTAACCCCTATGAAATCCTTATTTCGATGTTAGATATCGTGCAAGTTCCACCATCAGCTTGAGTTTGCTCACCGCCAAAGTCGATGTAACTAATGACAGGATCAGCAGTTGGTGTGGTAACTGTGTCATCAAAGATGATAGCACCTGGAGTTGGGCCGATAGATCCGCCTGAAGCAGTCCAAGTTACATTAGCCCATCTAATCTCCGTTCTGTCATCTACATCATCCTCTGTTAAAGTCACACCTGTCAAAGTCTTAGCACCTGCAGTGTAACCATTACCAGTTGGTAACTCCTCACCAGATACATCTGCATAACCGTGATGGGTATCTTTGTCAAACACAAAGCCTGTGTCCATCAAGATAATTTTGAAAATGTCAGTAGAGAAATCAATAGCACCTACTGCCAATAGATACTTTAATTTATTCGCTATGGTATTAGCCATTGGTTTTACCTCCGTTTTGTTTCTTCAGTTCTTTATCTTTCTTAACATTATGAATCCAGTACCTATTTGGTTTTAAGTCAGTAGGTTGCTGACTCTTGACTTTCCAATTTGGATTTGTTCCTTCTTTTTTCATAACTCACTCCTATAAATTAATTGAGACATCCCAATCTATTGGCGACCCTACAAACACTTGCATATTAAAATTGCAGAGTGCATCAGCTATTGGATAAGCACCTGTTTGGCGAAAGACTAAATCGCCAGGGTCTCTAACTACACCTACAACTTTGTTTGTCATATAGACAAAGTCATCTACTGAAATGGCAGACCAGATATTACCAGGTGTGAGAGAACCAAGTTCAAGTGCTAGCACTCCACTTAAGTAGCTATAAATATCACTCTGTCCACACACCAAGGTTATGTTAGGAAAGATAAAAAGCTGTGGATATGGAAAGCCATCTGTGATCACAGATGTATCAATCCTTGACAATGACAAGTCATTCAATGTTTGCAGGACATTATCTATTCCAACAGCCCCTACACACTCAACAAGGTAACCATTATTCCTTGCAAGTTTTGCAGACGGTCTTAGGCCCTTTGACAAATATTCATGGCCTATAGTTTCCATGAAAGCTCCAGTACGAAATACTTCCATTATAAGACTCCAAGATCAGGTTTGGATGATGGGAGAGTGTTCACATTAAGGTCTTTCAATAAGGCTATCTTTTTCCTTATCTCTGGTACAGCCTTTTCCTCTATCTTTTTTCTATCCATGAAAGGGTTAGTTCCTTCTGTTAACTCTATGACAGTAGAGACTATATCTTTGTGATCTTTAAACTCTGGATGACTATCATAGAATTCCTTACTCGATTTAATTAAAGACATTTGTGTAGTCACAGCAACACTGACTATCTTTGGTATATCGAGGAGGATTTCTTCTTTAATTTGATCTATTAAATTCCTTCTTTCTTCATCAGTCATTTTCTCACCTTCGGTTTCTTCCTTCTTGGTTTATTCCTTGTCGACCGACAAGTTCCGTTCCCTCATCTGCTTGTAGTCCTAATTATCTTCATCCTTCCATCTCCGATACTTCAGCTATTTGCTCTTCAACCAAATCCATGTTAATAGCTGCCATTTCATTTGAGATTGTAGCCTCCCATGCTCTGACTCTGTCTGGATTCTGTTGAAAGATTTCAAGAGAACGAAGAGCAGCCATTATTAATAGAGTTGGATGAACCTCAGACCAAAGATTACTATCACTGTCAGCAGATAACTTATCTGAATAAAACATCCCTCTGACTTCAACCAAAGTTTTTGCATCAGATGGAGGGAGAATTAAGACAGCGTTGAAGTTATTCCCTTGACTCACAATGTAGTCAATGTAGTTGTTAATTTCAATAGGGATGTTACCTACTACTCGTGTAAGAACAGGTGCATAATAAAGTGGAACACCTGTTTCTAACAATGTAACCTTCTCAGTCATGAGTCCAGTGAGGAGATCCTGCAGTGGATATTTTTCAAGCTGCCACCTTGACGTAGTGTTGGCAACCCAGACTTCCTTAACTGCTCTGCAGAATGGAATCTGAACATTCCATCCACTTATGCCAAGAAACCTATAACACGTTGCGTAGGTTTTTTGCATCGCTGATTTTCGATCAAGGTATTCCGATCCGCTATTGATTAACATATTAGCTGTGACTGGGACTTCAACATCGACTAAGTCATGCCTCCCAGACAACTCAACAAATTGATTTCTTATTTCCTTTAAATTCATAGTGATCACCAGTTCGTCCAAAATTTGAATGATCTCGAGAGCGGCTCCACACTACCGCCCCCGAGACCATAGCTGGCTTAAACACCAGGAGGTTAGCAGTTAGGTTAAATTGTTGTCCAAGCCAACTCCATTGAGAACTGCACATTTCTGTGGCAGTCCAAACTCGAGTCCAGCCTCAGTCAGAAACTCCTCGTTGATACCATCAACTCGACGAGCGCCATAGCCGAGAGGATGAGTCTTGCTGGTATTCTCACCGTAGAAATCAGTATCGTCAATGTACCGATAGCCGAGTTCCTTGGGCTCCAGAATAACCATCATGTTGCGAGTAGTTTCATCGAAACTGAACAAGGGGTGGGTTTTGAGATAGATGGAACCGAATGGAGTCACCCACTCACGGAGTTTCATACCGTAGGCAGTTTGACCAGTGTTAAGAGACATTTGTCCCTCAGCCATAGCCAAGGCTTCGATACCGAGAAGAGCGCCAGAACCGCAGAGGCAAAGTTTCTCCTCAGCACCATAGCGGAAGATTTGCTCGAGCATAGCCCGGAGCCAAGTCCCTCCACCACCTGCAGCGTTCCAATCGAGACCGGTATAGGTTACGTTGAGAGTATAATCATCACAGTTTGCAGCCGCATACTGACGGATGAAGTTGATCACTCCCATCGTAGTGCGTTCCGGTTTACCGTTGTCTCCAATTCCCTGAGTCATGACTCCCCAGAGGAAAGACAACTCCATTTCCCAGGAGTGCATTTCCAGTGCCTCGGATTTTGCCTTGGCACGCTGTTCAGGGGTTCGCAACTTTGTTTTCAAAGCAGTACGAGTCATGCTTAAAGGGGTTCTGTAGATCTGAGTGCAATTGTAGACCTGAACAGGATTCAGGGCAATAGCATCAGGCATTTCACCGCCTTCAGGGTTAATGTTACCGATGATTTTGAAAGTGTCGCAGTCAGAGAGATCATGAGCTGGGGAATTGTCATCGGCTTCCAGTAAGCGAACAGCTAACGTAGTATTGACTCCACCTCTGGTAACACCGATGACTTTACCGACAACGTCTACACGATAGTCTGAAGCGTCACGGAGGAGAATCTGATGACCCTCACGGATTCGGTTGCCGAGAGTGGTAGTGATAACGACGTAGACTACATCGCCTGCAACTCCACCTGTTACATAAGCAGCACTGAGGTCAGGGAGAGTGAAGATACCTGCAACAGCTCCACCGACAGTGGTCTGAGCCTGTGTCCACCAGTTGAAGACAGGATCATTTACCTGTTCACTACTCATCATGCTCAGAAGAGCAGTAAGAGGTGCCATACCGTTAGGGTAGAGATACAGAATCTGCTCTCTCCAACTCTGAGGGCGTTGGTTAGCTACCCAATCGCCAGTTCCACGCATTCCGAGAAACATAGTTATTACCTCCTATTGTTAAGTTCGTCCAAAATTTGGATGAACTGTTTTGATTAAGGTTAAGCCTGAGTGGTCGGAGGGGCAGTGGTTCCACCCCTAGTTGTAGGAGCCTCAGAAGTACCCGGAGGTGAAGTTGTCTCAAATCCAGGCCATCCAAACTCCTCAAAAGCAAACCAGGCCAATCCGTCACTGTACAGTAGTAACCGATCACACTTACCATTCAGAACGATATCACCGAGCCAGCATTCAGAATCGTCATTGTCAGTGATAGTTATAGTGTTAGTTGCATCAGCCTGTCTCGCAATGATGCTGTATAAGCGTCCCTTTGCTTCAGCAACAGGCGGAAGTGTTAGAGTTATGGGCACTGCAGCAGATGGCCGAAGGACATAGTCCCGAGTGGTCATCTGGTAATTTGCAGTAGGGTCGTGATACTTGTCAACAACTTGCCCATAATGTTGAGCATTTTTGTCTTCGAGTGCCATAGTTATATTACCTCCCTAAAAGTTTGTTCATGGCTTCTATGTCAGCAGCCACTCCCTTTGGTGTTGGTTCAGATTGATGTCCTCCAGGTTTACCCTTTTTCGATGGTAAATGAGGAGGGGTTTGCTTATCGTTTCCCTTTGGTTTAGGTTTGTTTTCAGGTGTTGGTAAATTCAGTCGTTTCCTCACTTCAGGCCCAGTGGCCTTTAATATCTCATCGAGATGTTTTTTAGGGTTAGCAGTTGCCAGTTCATCGAATACAGTAGCTACGACTTTCTGAAAAGGTTTGAGATCTTCATTGGTCCCATAGAATTCCTCGTTAGTTTTCTTCATCCGTTCAACCACTTCGATGATGTTAGTTACTTGTTTTGGTAGTACTCCAGTGATTGACTGCTCACTGGTCTTGACTCCTTGTATATAGACTTTGTTAAGGAGTTTGTTAAGGTCCTCTTTCGTCAACTCAGAAACATCAATGTCTCCGATGAAGTCTTGTTCTTCCAACGGAGGCTTTGTTGAAGGTGGTTTAGTTGGAGAGGGTTTCTCCAGTTTGTCCATCCGCTCACGAAGGTCCTTGATGATAAGATCACGCTCATCAGGTGGTTCGGTTGCAGGAGGAGTTGTCTTAGGTTCATCTGTTGTAGGTGCATCAGTTCTTGGTTCGTCAGTAGTAGGTGCATCTGTCTTTGGTTCATCAGTTTCAGGTGGATCTGATTTAGGCTCAGGAATAGTCATTCCGAGATCTCTATTCAACTCATCCACTTCCTTCATCATTTCCTTCTTTCTATCTTCATCCATTGCTAACCTCCTTTTTTCTTCGGCTCTTTTGTTTATCTTCTGCCATTTGAGTTAAGATGTCAGGCAGTGACCTGAAATAATTAATAGCTTTTTTCCTACCTTTTATATCACCAAGGTGGATTAAAGTTTCGGCTGTAGTTGGTATCACTTTACCTCCATCATCGTCGAGATGGTATTCACCAACTAGGTCGTATTCCAAAGTAGTTCTTCGTAAGAGTTCGTTTAGTTCATCAACTATATCTAACCAAACGTAAGATGCTTTAAATGCTTCTATTTGGTTTTTAGATGACCTTATTCCTTCCATTACATTTCCTCCGTTGGGACTAAGTTTCCGGCTTGAGCCTGTTGTTGGACTAATTGATTAGGCATTGTTACAGGTTGCATCATTTGAGCGTTACGTCTGAAATCTTCAACATTCTTAGCACCCATCTGTTGTGCTATATACATGAAGATTCGAGTTATGTCAAACTGTTGTGCAAGTTCAGGAGTTGTTCCGATGACTTTAAACATATCTATCCAAGCATCTGAGAAGTTACCTCCAGGAATGGAACCGTCTCTGACGATTAAGTCGTAGTTAATCGCTAGGTCATTAGGACTAACACTGACTCGCCCAGTTCCAAAGATAGCTGATAATTGATCAGCATATCTGCCTATGATTTTTACAGACGTTTGCTTAGTCATGTACTGTTGAGCATGAACAGCAAACATAGTTCCTATGTCCTGAAATGCCTGAACTCCAACTATCATAGCGATACGTTGTAGTCTTGAAATGGCAGAACCACGAGTGCCTTGGAATTCACCTTTGGTCAGACGCTCAGGACCACCTGTTCGTAAAGCACCCTGCATAGACTGATCAGCTCCAGATATGCGATCCATCCAGCTGGTTATGTAACCACTATCGGCAATATTAGTTCGTGTTATGTCAGTTATTTGAAGCTGCTGGACAACCTTATCAACTCCACGACCCCAAGCAGGACGACGAAGTCGAACAAGTTTCCCTGGACTTGGATCACGAAGGTCTTCGATATTGACGAGGTAAGGATCAACTATCAGCATATCATTGATAGCTTTTTTGACATTAGCTATGTGACTGTTGAATAGGAAATCTAATGTATGCTGCAGACCATAGAGTACCTCCATTCTGCCTATAGGCGTAATTGAGTAACCATCGAATTCTGGACTTGCCACACTTATCGGATACATTCCGTGATTGTGATCAGCTTTTTCACATCTGATAATTACATCGTCAGCAGCAAGTTCAAAGTACCACTTTTCAGGATTTGTTCCAGAGCCGAGTTTCCATTCTTTCGGAATGAGTGTTACGTACATCTTGATGATGTCAACAGGGTTTGTAGTTCCAGAGAAACGACGAAGGTTTGTTGAACCACCTATTTTGATACTTCTATCACTTTGATCAAGAGCGAAAGTGGATTTTTTGCCCTTCTTAAGTCCCAGATATTTGACATTGAAGAGACCAGAATCAGGCTGAGATTCCTCACTCAGTAAATTCATATAGTTATCACGATCTACCCAGCCTACAAATTCACCTTTTTGAATATCTGAGCTGGCTACACTAGGATCAGGGAGCCACATGTAAGGGTCGATGTTAGACAAACTATTACCTTCAAATAGTAAATCCTCAATCATTTGGACAGATTGGAATCTACTCGAGCCCATTTCTGAAGTGATAATAGATTCAGAACGAATAGGCCGGCGACCGTATCTACGAATCCATTCAGGAATTACTATCCCAACTCCATAACATAAACAGTCACGTAACATCGTGTGGAGGTTGAGGACAACTTTGTTTTTAATACAGTGGAGACGAATTATCAACTCCATCAGCATTGCACCAGCTGTGTCATCGTCTTCCACTCCCTCATATTGGAAGATAGGGTCTTGGAAGAAAGCCATGGAGAGATAAGTTAACAGTGCTTCAAGCATTGAATAGCTGTATGGAAAGACTACGGAAACAGGTTTGGTTTCATCCTTTGTCTTCAACTTCTCTTCATAGTCACTGAGTGGAATGTAGGTAACTAATGACCTATCAATCTTTCTCCAATCATCAAAGCGTTTTGACATCTCAAGACGTGACTCTTGAGCACGTTGATAGATTTTGCTACGAAGTCTGTTGTGGAAAGGAGTGTCAGGTTTCAACTTCAATCCGTTAGGATATTCGTAGTCAAAGTTATCCTTTGTGTAGATGTTACTTTTCCACTCAGATGGTTCACCTTGAATGATGTAAGGCATTTTAGTCTCCAGTTGTTATTATCTAAAAAACCCATAAACTATTTTCATTTCTTCATGTCCAGGAGCGGGACTTGTACTATTTACCCAGGTAAGTGTCATCCCGTCTGAATCCCACGAATTTACGCTGGCATAAGTGTAACCACCTCCTGAAGGGTACATCAATATCAAGGCTCCTGATCCATTCTGCCAACCGGCCCCCGCTAAATATCCAAAGGCGGCTCCGTTCCCTCCAAAGTACATGCCTAAACTTATGGATTCTGTGTTTGATATTTGAACAAAAGCAATTGCGACAGACGGTTTAAATCCAACACCGGTCACGGCAATATTGCCAGTTGAGGCATCCGCATACCGAGTTGTTGTAATGCAATAAACCCCTGCCGCCCACTCTGGGGCTGTTCCACCTGCATTGACAAAGAGTTTTCTATCAGCAGAACCTATAGCTAATCTTGCCAATAGTCCACTTGCTCTATACCACATATCTCCGTTAGCATCTGAGCCAAGAACAAAAGGAGCAGTTCCTAAAATAGTTCGTACCTGAGCACCCGTGAGTCCAGTCAGCACACCTCCTGAAATCCTTCCAGCTATTCTGTCCTCATCTATTGATGCAAGAGTTGCTATAACCTCTGTATCCACACCAGACATATAAACACTATGACCATCAAAGATTACTGTGTTATTAGCTGGCATGGTAAATTCTTTGTGTAAGATATAGCGAGTAACACCAGAAGAATGCTTTCCTATAAATAGAGCTACTTTAACAGCACTAGTATGATTGTTTACTAAGACTATACTCTCAATTCGAGTATGAGTGACAGCTGTGAATATAGTTGTATCAATAACTGCACCTGACTGTCCGTGAGCTAATATAGTAGGAATTGCATCTATATACCCATGAACTGAGTAGTCAATTACGTTAGCTACATCTGTATTTATCTGTAAAGTGTCTTCAGGTCCTAAAGCAATCATCAGTTTGTCCAAAATTTGGATTATCTATGGGATAAAAGTTGTTGGAACCACTGTGGTTGGAGCCAAAGTGGTTTCAGTTAATCTATTAGTCAAAGGATCATGGACATATAAGTTAACAACTCGTCCATGAGATTTTGAAACCCCAGTTTCTTCTGCATAGGCTTGGAGTTGCCATTTTCCTGAAATATTCAAGTCATTATCATCAGTGTCGTAATAGATGGCTGTGTGATCAAGGAGATCGACATCTGCCGGCCAATAACCTTTAGTCCCATCTGACCGTTCAAACTTTATTCCTACTACATCCATAGATGAAACATCCACATCAGTGATGAGTTTTATACGTACTATGTCACCAACAAAGGTTTCCATGAGCAGATATCTCCAAACTGATTTTCGAATTAGCGGCCACTAACTGTTCGATTAGAGAGTGGCCAGTTAAACTTGTGCTTATTGTAGAGTTAAACTCTCGTTCACAGATCCATAGAGTAGTCGGTGGTACAGTTGTAGGTAAAGTAGTTGTTAAGGTAGTTGGTGGAACTGTAGTTGGGACTACCGTTGTAGGAACTGTTGTCATTACTTAATCACCCACTCAGGGCCCATCGCCTCGAGATTTTCAAGATAGTTTAGAAGAATAGGTCCTTCCATTAGCCACAAGGACCAACCGTTAGTTATTAAATTCTTCCATAAGATATCTGGATGCCCATTTCCGTCCCAGTCAACGCCAGTCTTAACAATCTGCCATTCCCATGGAATAGGACCGTAACAAACTCTATCATTGTGCATAACTGAGGCATCTATCTTGTTTTCTAATGGAAGGTAAATCCTTCTCAATCCAACACAGACCAGTCCATTACTTTGATTGTAAAAGACGTAGTGTTCTCCGGCTTGAGCGACAACAGTTAATAGTAAGAAACAAACAACGGCAAAGAATAACTTTTTCATAATCCCTCCTTCACATCGCACTGTGTATTTCATAGATGCGATCCCTAATGTCATCAAGATTAGCCTTTAGTTCCTTCTGTGATTCTTTTATGTTTTTCAATTCAGAGCATAGATGACTAGCACATACCTCTTGGCGTTCAAGACAGTGTTCTTCATCCACCTTCCCATGTTCTCCCCAGAGTTTCCCTAATGTTAAAGAAATAACTGATATAAGAAGTCCCAATAAAACAGTTTCAAGATTAGTCATTGCATTATTCTCCAGTGATCAATAGGTTTTTCATACTGCAGTTCTTTGTACTCATCTTCAATGGAAGCTGGGATTTGCTCAGGACCGAAATACCTATTGCCGAGTTCCATAAGTTCAACTATGTAAGCTAAAGCATCCATGAGGTCCCAGAGTGCAGAACGAGGGAAGAAGAGCAGTTGTTGTTCAAGTTGTTTGATTGTTGGACAGGCAGCGTTATGATAGATGAATCCGCCTCTGTAGTAAGGTGCAAGGGCTTTGACACGAAGTTCCTTTTTCATCCCTCCACGAGTGTTGAGCCAAACTAGCTCGTAAAATAACCCAGTGCGAAACATGTAGTTTTTCATAGGCTGTTTGATAAACTCATTGAGAGATGTTACTTCAGCACCAATTACCTTTGCATTGAGTCTGCGAGCCATACCAAAAGTTTCTTCGTAAACCTGGTCAGGTTTGAGTTTAGCAGAGATCGCATCTCTGACCATTAATCGAGCATTGACAATGTCTATTCCGACACCTACGATTGCAGATTCAGCTGAACTTACGTTTGTAGTCTTTGCAGGATCGAGGAGGACTACATTTTCAACATTCTGATCATTTTGAAGTTCTACATCAAACAAAGGTAAGTCAATACCTTGACGGAAAGATGTAGTGTTTCCAAGGTTGTAATAACGAAAGTGACTAACTTGGAATGTAGCATCCTTTGATGAAATTGGGAGGTTACGATTTTCCTGATAGAAAGTGTCAGTTTCCCCTGCACGGACTGCAGCTTCCCATTTCTTCTTAATGATCTCGTTTGAGACGAATTCAGGAGCGGTGGAATTAAAGTTGTCATCACAGGATTCGAGACGGATGGAGTCCCAGTCTGGAGAATTTAACAAGTGCTGTAATAAAGCATCTTCATGCTTGAGAGTGTCAATGTAGATGATTTTCCAGTTCATATGCAACTGAGGGATACATTCAAGGACGTCTGCATAGAACCATTCCTTGAGTTCCTTACGAAGGTCTTCGTTTAAGACCTTTTTCTTATCCTCGAGATCGTCAATGATGATTAAGCCAGGGCGATCGTTCTTGAATAAGATTCCACGGACTTGCTGCCCTGCACCACGAGGTAAGACGAAGGTGTTGTAAGCGACCCAAGCTTTCTTTGAAAATTGTTCCTCAATTTCATCATCCTTAGCCGATCTTGTCTTGACTGGACCGAAGAAGGAACGGATTACTTTATTGGAAACTAATTCACGCTTTAAGTTTTCAGTCTGCATGATAGAGGCAGTTTCAGACTTGTTGATGTAGACTATGAATGGACATAGTTCAAACATTATGTAACGAGCCATTAGAGCCATAGTTATGGACGTCTTACCCCAACCACGAGGAGCGGCAATGACTACTTTGTTCGAAGCATTGTCGACGAGTTTGAAAATCTCTCCATGGATGTTCTCAGCGAAGGGAGCCCAGAAACGATCTGGGAAGAAGGTCTTCGCAGTCATTCGTGTAGACTGAGAACATTTGAAGAGGAGGTCTTTTGTAAGTTTGTCCATTTTTTGGATGATCTATTTTAACCAAGGTTTAGTTGTCAATAACTCGATGTAACCATACTTTTTATTGTTCTGGATGTAGTTATATTCATCGTTAGAGAGTTCCAGAGCCTTCTGCCAATAGTCATCTACTTTAATATGGTGGCGATTGAAGATGCGATCTTCACAAAGTTTAGCATGTTTGTAACCGTCTGAAGAACCACCGAGAGCAGCAAAAGCTAAGAGGACCCCAAAGCCATGAGGAAAGTTACCGTTTTCACTATAGGTTCTATATTTATACTGTCCAGTATTGACTATGTCAGGAGTGTAAGGACCTATGTGAATTAAGGGATCGGTAACTATAGCCCAATTCTCGTAGCCAAGCATGAGAGATTTGACTTGTTGAAGCATCTCAGCACCACCCCAAGAGACGTTGTAATCAGAGTGAGAACCGTAACCTTTGAGAGTGTTTAAATACCAATCTCTCCGACAGATCCAGGGCATGAATTTCCAAAACATCTTTGTGTGAGTAATGAAGCCTCGATCCCACTCTCCCCAAGGCGTACCGTTAGCAGCCATTTTTAGAGTATGACGGACTGCCTTAGGGCCCTGATGAGCCCAGCGGATAGGAGGGTGACCGAAGCCAAGCTTGTCATTGTCGGCTTGGGAATCCATGAAAGAGATGGAGTCCTTAAGCAAGTTCTGTCCAAATAGTACATGAGAGTCTACACAGAAAATGTATTCACCTTTTGCAGCTTCAGCTGCACGCATCCGAGCGGAAGTAAAACAAGGCTGTTCCTGATGAATCATCCGAACATTGCAGAACTTTTGAAAACCTATAGGGACTATAACAGGCATGAGGTCGTAGAATTTCTTGTCAGAGTTGTCACAGACTACGATTTCGGCTTCACAGTCAAGTGACTTTATGGCCTCGATAGCGCTGTTAAGCGTTATGTTGAAGACGACTAAGTCGTTTCGATTAGAGATGATAATTGAAAGTTTCAAGAATTTCTCCTTAGAAAATGCACAGCTTTGAGTCGGCCAGGGCTGAGATTGTAGTGTTTGAAGGAGATGGAGTAAGCATTTCCGAAAATGGAACAAAGTAGAGTTTGCATTGTAGAAGTTGATTGCCAAGACATACGGAAGTTGGACTCGGTTAACTTAATGTAACGCTCTACGAAGGTTTTTTGTAAAGATGGTTGGTAGTTGGTGTCAAAAGTAAAGAGTTGTGGATTGATGTCTTTGATATTGTTAAGGACTTTTACTTGATCTTGTTCGGAGATGTGGATCATAACAGCTGAACATAAGACACTGTTTTGTCTGTGAGAGATTGGAGCAGTGATGTTGCGAAGGAAAGTTCTGATTTCAAGTTCAGGGAAACGTTCTCTGATTCGATCAAGCATAGATGGAGAGGAATCGTAACCTATGTAGTTAAGTTCTGGGACTTTGTCTTCGATATATTCATAGAAGCGACCAAAGCCACAGCCGAGATCTAAGAATGTCTTGGACTGACCAATCTCAGTGCTGATTAAGAAGTCGAACATATCGAGGGAGTATTGTTTGAGAGTGTGTCCCCAGGTATTTTCGGCTCGATTAACTTCGACTTTGTTCCAATCGTTAAGAAGCATAGTTCTCCATGTACCACTTGAACGTTTTATATAGACCAACTTTTAGCTCTGTGTAATTTCTAATACCTCGAGTGACTTCAGGGATATATACCTCACCTTTGATCGGAGGGAGGTAAGTTACTTTAGGAATGAAGTCTATCATTTCACGTGAGAGATCAGAGATCATAGAGACTAAATTAGCTATAGTGGTTAACTCACCAGTAGATAGATGAGATATGCCATTTAGTTGATGGTTATAGAAAGATTTGACTACGTCTTCGACATAGACAAAATCACGCTGTTGGTTTCCTGCTCCATAGATGGTTACAGACTGATGATCAATACAGCATTTAATCATCTTGTGAATCACACTGTCTTTGTGGAGAGAGTGGGGACCATAGACATTGGACATTCTCATGATTGAGATATTGAGGCCGTAGGATTTATGATAGGCAGAACAGAGTGACTCACAAGATAACTTGGATGCAAGATAAGGTGACGAAGATAAAGGGGCAGAGGCTGAAGAGGCAAAGATGAAACTTTGAATGTCATTGTCTTGAGCGAATTCAAGGCAGTTAATTGTTCCCTTTACGTTATCAAGATAGACTTTTTTAGGATCAGAGATGGACTCACGAACACTGGTTTCAGCTGCAAGGTGAACGAAGACGTCTGATGGATCAGCTACAATTGGAGATGTTATGTTATCTATATTCACGTCTTCATTTCCTCGTGATTTTTTGTCTATTATTGTGAAACTCTCATTCTTTGAGGTGAGAAGATTTACTAAGTTTTGTCCTATAAAGCCTGTTCCGCCAGTAATTAACCAATTCATTTAGGCCCTCCTGAGATTTAATGAAGGTGGCCTTGCCGAAGGGCCACCTCCGTTGTGAGAGGTGGAAGGAACACCTCTCGTTTCGCCCGGGCTAGGAAATAGTTTGTTCAATAATTGGACGATCTTCACATTTCTCGATTGAGAGGATGCCTTTGAGAGCATCTACTACCATATTGTCCCAGTTGTAAGGAGTTTGTTTAGCGTATTCTTCCCACTTTTTGACCGCCTCAGCCATCATTTTGCGAAGTTCCTTCGATATTAGAGGAATTGCCATCTTCAGAACTCCTGTCGCTACACCGATTAAGACTGACTGCCACATCCTTTTTCCTCCGTTTAGAGAAAAAGGACCAGACTTTGACTAAGTTTATCATGAAGGAAATTCTGCCTGGTTCTTTTTCGTGAAAAATTACTTCGTTTGGCTCATGAAATTCACCACAGATAGGACATCTCATTTAAAGATCTCCATTTCTGTATTAGATTCAGGTGTCTTTTTGAACGTAATGCTCATTCTATCGCTTCAATCTACTGGTTTTTCCTGAACTTCACAACTTCCCTCTCAGCCACACTGTTTACATTTTAGTTTTTGATGTCTGGCTTTCAAACTAACTCCCAAAAGTATTTTGAGATTACCTCCTCATACTTTAGTGGACAGTCCTGTTGATTCTCTATAAGTTTATCAAGAAAAGATTTGACCTGTAGCAGGAGACGTTCATTCTCCCGTTCTGCCTCTGCCTCTGCCATCTCCAGCGTGAGACGATCAATAACTATGCTCATTTCAGCACTTCCATTTCGGTATTAGATTCAGGTGTGTTTTCATGAGCTTCTTCACAATGCCTGAAATGCCCTTCAAATGGATGAGCGAGGAAATTGACGACTTTCTCCATCCATGACCCATGCCAGTTTCGCCCTAACCTTGCACTTATCGTTTCCTCTGGTGATCCTCCTAACAAGGAATTAACAGCAAGATCAAGTGTAAATAACTGATTAAAAATCCACTGTCCTAATTTTGACTTTGCCATTAGTATCATTCCTCCAGAGGTATGACTGTAGTGGAGACAGTAACTATAGTAGTTGGGACAGGGAGCTTAGGATCATCTTTTTCCAACCACTTAAGTAACAATGTTAGGAATTTAACTAACCACTTCATAATGACCTCAATCTGTTATAATGTAACCAGATGATGTTTTTACTGGATGATTCGAATAGACATCGATCCAGGTACGATCTTTGTATCGGAAAAAGGGACACTGTCCGCAGACTCCCCCCATAAGTTGACGAAACGACCGACTACGGTATATGGACCTTGAGGTAAAGATGCAAGGTCGTAACAGATGGTACGACTAGTTCCGGTACAGTTGACTTGAGTTGCAGGATTGGTTCCGCAAGTGGTAACAACTGGAACTGTTATGTAGTCAGAGATGCCGAATTTGAGTTTGGCAGCTATTACATTTTGTTCTGCAACTGAGCAGTCACAAGTTAAGAAAGGACCGGCAAAAGTTTGGGCTGGCGACATGAGTAATAATAACAAGAATGGTAAAACGGCTAATTTCATTTTACTGTCTCCCTTCATGTTCCATAGAGAAGTGATTACCGTCTGGATTTGAGAAATCTCCTCCCCAACGATTTAGTGGATGGAGAGACTTCCAATACTGACCTAGTTGGAAGTAATCTCCAGAGTTGGTTAAGTAACTGTCGTTTTTGAACAAGCAAAAGTCTTGTGCAAGACGAATGTAATGTAAGGAACCTTTCATGTGTCCTATTCCATTAGCATTAAAAGATTCACCGAAAGTAAGTTTATAATCCATGCTGTAAGCGAAGGAGATTAACTTACCTATGTTGAAAGTAAATAGTTGCTGTTGGTCAAGTAGTTTGTTCATTAACTTCCTCAGGTTCAACGTCTACGATCATTCCAGATTCACGAGCAGCAGTGATTGCACGCTGCTTGAATTCTTCAAGGTCAGCCTTTGTAAGTCCAATGTGAGTGGAACTGGATTGGACTTTAGTAGGAACACGGAGACCAGAGAGTTCGAGTAGGACTGTGTCAGCTACATCCTTTCGATCTTTAACGGAAGCCGAACCATCTTCGTTTTCGAAAATCTCTTGATAAACGTCAAGAGCACGATTGGTTAAAACACGAACACGCTCTATGACCTTTTTCGCTTCACGATCTTTATCCTGGCGAATTTCGGAAAGTTTTAACTCACCCAGGTTTGAATTGAGTGTATTGCTGACTGTTTGAGGATGAATGTTTAAGATTTGGGCGATTTCAGTTTGCTTCCATCCAAGAGCAGCCAATCTCACAATTTCATGAGAGCGTTGCCAAAGCTGTTTGATTTCGTAAGTTTTACGTTCTCCATCTTCAGCTCTCCTCCCATCGAGGTCACGGAACTCAAATCCATAAAGGCCATTTCTTGTAACTAATTCAGTTTCCATAAAATTTTCTCAGAAAAATTTTTTTAACTTTAGTTGAGATCAGTATACCATTAAATGATGGAAATGTCAAGGTATTATTCTGTACGGTTGTAGGTAGGTACTATTGTTACGAAATTGTACAAATTTTGTACTACCTTTCTATAACTAAACTATAAACGTTAGGCATGGGACCCAGGCATGGAACCTCTCATTTGTTACGTAGTTTGTCCAATTTTTGCACGATCTGTTACCAACTATCTGTTACGGATAGATAGATGGATGATCTGTAGCAAATGTTACGAAATTGTACATTGTTCTAAACTACCTTCCATTTTGGAGAGGAGTCAACCCGCCGTAACTATGCAAAAAACTACCCCCATGCCCAACTTGACAACCCATTAAAACTATGTCATAATGGTTTCAAAATTAAATATTAGTTCATTGACATACGAGGTGAATATTATCTGGTAGGTGCGGTGTCCACTCATGCGAACACCTAAACCTGTAAAGCCATATCCATTACCTCGGCGAAATAACGAAACCTGACATAGTTTTAAACCGATCACGTTTAAACCTATTAAAAACGTAAGGAGAAAAGCTATGTTAGATATGAATGAAAAAGTTGATAATCTCGTTTTATCCAAGGGTTGTAACATCAGACCTTATAAAGGGAGCGAGGAGTTCAAACGGATAAACCTTAGTGTAAAGTTTCATGGTATTACTTTACATGACGTCTTTCAGAAGGCCTTAAGCGGTGCGGTTATAAGTTGGCAGAATGGCCCTGGGAGGAGAAACTTTGACAAGTGGAACAGTAATCAAACTATTGAACTTTCCTTTAGTGCTCCAGGGAGAACGCAAATAACTTTCGATCCTGTCTCAGCGGCAGCAGCGGAAGGAATCTCAGTTAAGGAATACCTGGAAAGAGAACTTGCTAAATATCAGGACGATGTAGATGAATGAGTAGTTTGTAAGTAACTATGTCAGGTGGAGGAAAGCCCTATGGATTAGGTTCTGTAGGGCTTTTTTTGTTTAGAGTGTAAAGTGTAAAGTGTAGGTGTAGGTAGATGTAGGTTCGAGGAAATGACATTGTGCAGAATATTACGTTGACAATTACAGGTAGGTGATGTATGGTGTATTAATGTATGGTGTAGGAAATGTCAATGGTTTGCTCTTCCAGGTGAGGGCATATGCATACATACAATGCATACAATGCATACAATGAATACATACTACATGTATATATAAAAGAATATATATATTGTAGGCTACTCGTAATGAATGTATGTATTGTAGGTAGATATTGTAGGTAGATATTGTAGGTAGGCATTGTATGCAATATACACCTCTGGGGACAAGCAAACTATTGACAACATGACAGATGACAGATGACATAATACGTAATACATTACATACGTACAATTTAACAGTTCGTCCAAAATTTGAACAATCTAACCAATCACTATTTCAATCACTTGTTTCAACCACTAAGAGGAATGAGTGAGGAAAAAGTGAGAGAAAGGAGGAGTTATGCAAAGTTATGAAGAAAGAGTGGAAAGCTCAATACCAGTGCAAGCGAGGATAAGTATGGTAGTGCTGGCAGAGTTAACTGGGTATTGGGAGAGGAAAGGGATTAGAATTAACAGCATGAGTCAGTTAGTGAGTTGGAGTCTAGAATTGCTGAAACAAAGTTTGATAGCTAATGGGCAGATGAGTGAAGATGAAGTGAGTGTGGAGGAAGCGAATAGATTGATGATAGGCCTGGGACTTTATCAACCTGGATTGAGAGGGAGGACGAGAACCAAAATCGCTCATACACTTGCATTTGAGAGTATGAGAGATGAAGGAGTTGATCCAAGAGTGGTAGCAAGTGCACAGTATAACACTCTGCACAATGCAAACAGTGTTAAAGCGCCTGAAAGTGAAGTGATTGAGAGAATAAGAAAAGTACCAAGGAATCAATCACTTTACAATGAGTTAGTGGAGATTGAGAGGAAGAGGAAGGAGGAGGAAATAAAGAATGCTAAAGAGGCAGTGATTAAGCAGGCAAGGGAAAGTGGAGTTATTGCTGAAGTTGATGGAGAAGGGAAAGTGATGAAGGAAGGAATGAGTAGTGAGGAGTTAAATAACTATGATAAGGAAAGAGAGAGGAAAGTGAGAGAGAAGGAAAACGCTCCGGTTGATCCAGAGTGGATGAAGAAAGTGGTGATTAAAGATCGTCCAAATTTTGAATGATCTATTAATCAATAGTTAATCATCTGAATCGTTAAAGATATAATGATTCAGGTGATTAACTTATTGACAAATGTTTGGAGATGTGTTATAATGTGTTAAAAAATGAGAAACGTAAGTGAGAAGGGAGGTGAGTGAGTGATGGCTGAAAGACAAGCAGTAACAATTGAAGAAGTGTTGGAGAGTGAGTTCCCCAAAGAGATGGAGAGATGGGATAAGTGGGACTATGCTATCTTCGGACCGGAGTCATTCGAAGACGATGCGGAGATCATTGTTCACCTAATTAACGAAGATGGATTCAGGAAGAAGTTAACCCTTAAAGTTAAATAGTTCGTTCAGATTTTGGAGGATCTATGATTACAGTCAACGGTAGACCAATGAAGGAATTTATAGACCTTATCGTCTCGACCGAAGTCAGAGCAGCAATGACTGACTTCCATGCCATCTATCACTCACCTGTTAAGAGTAAGGGATGGACTCCTCGCTATGGACGTAGTTCGAGAGTTCGCAAAGTTGATCCAAGTAACTTAACGAAAGGGGAAAAAGCGTGAAGGAGTTAACTGATAAGGAGTTGCTCAATCTTGAGATTGAGCGAGCAAGTGCAAAATCGAGAATGAAAGAACTAAGCGAAGATTGTAAATTGCTTAGGAAATACCTCACGCAGTTCGAAGAAGCCTACATGATGTGGTATAAGAGATATAGTAGTGCCGACAGAGAACTTGCTGAACATGATGGGAGAGTTAAATATATAAAGGAGAAGGAAAAGAAAAATGCAACTAACTTAGCAGTTCAACTATCTAAAGAACAAATACTGGAAGTAGCCAGGGCACTGGGAATTGAACTTTAAAAAGGAGGAGGTGATCATATGATAGTTACAACTATCTATAGGATAGAAGACGTAAAGAAGATCATCCTTAACCATAATAAGGGAATGCTTAGATTCAGTGACAAAACTCACCAATATGAAGTTGGGCATACTGGAATTGGTGAGTATACAGTAGATGTGACTAAGAAACCTGAAGTGAACTATACCTTAATGGAACGACTGTGGATGATCTTAGGGTACGCACGATAAGTTGGAACCACACTTATTCTCTCCTAACCATAGCGATAGGTAATAAGTGTTATACTTATCACTTGGTTGGAGAGTTTCAGTATGAGAAGTTTCGTACTTTGCTTAAATACAATCAAGGGAGAGCCTTAGCCTATTTAAAGAAGGTAGGTAAACTGATGGAAAAAAAAGGAGGTGGTTAATAACTGTGAATAAATGTACCAAATTTTTCATTGACAATTTTCTATAGTTATGTTAACGTCATTGAATAACAATTAAACATCCCTAACGGGAAAAAAACTAAGGAGGAAAGTTATGAAAGATTTAAAAGTTCAAGCGACAGTACCTGAGAAAAGAGATGCATCCGGCAAACTTCTCCAAGCCCAAATTGGCCCTTACACAATCACTGTGAAGAGCGGCGCAACTGCCAAAGAGTCAATCGAGCTATTTGGCGACGAGGCTGTTCACAGCAATGCTGATGCCAACTGGGTCAAGACTTTGCAGGCAAGCATGAGGACCGGGATGAAGAGAGGTTGGAACCAAGCCCAACTGCAAGCCAATTTAGGAAGTGCCAAGATGGGTGTCGCTCAGCGCTCTGCTCCTATCGATCCAAAGCAGGCCTTCCTCGCTATGTATGCCGCTGCGACTCCAGAAGAGCAAAAAAGAATGATCGCCGAATTGACCGCTCGAGCTGCAAAGTAACTCAGGTAACTCTATCGATTGTCCTGGGAGTGAGAATGTCCTCCCAGGACATTTTTTGGTCCTAAAAAATGTACCATGTAGTGAGAAATAACACAGAGTTGAGCAGTGAAGAAGCAGTACGCTCCGACGCCTTGTTAGACACACCCATAAAGCAGGAGAATGATATGAATCTACCAACAGTAGAAGAGGCTGGTGTTATAGCTGTAGGATTAGCAGAGCACTTAAGCGCAAGCGAACAGGCTTATTTCGTAGCAGGCTTTCAGGAGGCTATAAAATATCTGCTGTCTAACACAGAGTTGAGCAGTGGCAAAGTCATCTGTCTCGAACGATTAGTTGAATCAAATCTTAAAAAAGGAGGTGACTATTATGGAATTTGATATTCTTTGCGTTTTCACACCTACTGGAAAAACATTTACTTTCGAAAATGTTAAGATACTGCATGATAATGAAACAGTGTTGCAATTCTCGTGTGCTGCAACGTCAGATGAAAAAATCAAGTTAGTGACCTTTTCCAAAGCTATGCTTTTTGGGTGGTCTGTGACTCAAAAAAGTTAAGCGGTAAGATCCACTTTGACTACTTACATGGATTAGGCACTATGAGGCCCAACAAGATCATCCAAATTTTGAACAAACTGAATGAAAGGGAAAAAAGACTATGGAAAAGATTACTAAGGAACCGTCTTTAGCACGGATAAAGAAGATGGTTAGCGAACTATATAGAATATCAAAAAGACCATGCTCGATTGAGATGGTTAAAAGTTCCTGGAATGAAGAATTTACCTTCTCAATCTACATAGCCGGTAGAGAAGAATTAGAATTAGAATCAACTTATAATAGTTACAAAACCTGGAAAGTTCTCCAACTAGCCTACTACAAACTGATTAAAGAATTGGAGGTCTCATGATCAACGGGGAACTCGAGACTCGCTTTACTAAGTATTGGAATGGGATAATGAAATGTTATCCCTTTGAAGAGAGGCGTCTTAGTAAGTGGGAACCTCCCTACATCGTACAACCTAAGTACGATGGAGTTAGGTGCAGAGCGGTTCCTACAATGACTGGTCCTAAAGGAGATGAATTTATGTTACTTTCAAGTGAGGAGAACATCTTCTATTCAGTACCTCAAGTCAATGAATCACTGCGTAGGTTAAAGTTAACAGCCGAACTTGATGGTGAACTTTACTGCCATGGAAAGCCATTCGAGGAGATAGTTAGCATAACTTCTCGTACCGTCAATCTCCATCCTGATTATTCAAGTATCAAATTCCACTGTTTCGACATAGTTAATAAATTACCTCAGATGCAACGGACTTTGTTAATTGAAAACTTACGCAACCTCAGTTCGTCTATTGAAGTAGCGCCCTTCTGGCTATGTGAATCCCTTGATGACATAACTCGTGTGTTTGATAAGGTGATCGAACTCGGATATGAGGGCATCATTGTTAGGCATAAAATGGGCCCTTATGAACGTAAACGCTCAACATGGGTGATGAAGTTTAAACCTAAGCAACAGGATGAGTATGAGATAGTCGATTATGTTGAGGAGTATGACAAAGATGGAAATCCCAAGGATCGCCTCGGTGCCTTAACGTGTAAGTCAGGTGATGGTAACTTGTTCAATGTAGGAACTGGCTTCACTGACGAGGAACGTGTTAAACTGTGGGAAACTAAAGGATTGTTAACCTCAGGTGGTTTTAAAGCGGTGGTCAAGTATCAACACATAACTGTAGGTAGGAAAGTCCCACGATTTCCTGTCTATGTGAAGGTGAAGGCAGACTTATGAACTACTTAAAAGAAAACATAGGTTGGTTCTGGATAATCATCTTAATCACATGTTTATCTTTCTGGTACATTTTAACTGAGTTTTTCATCTTTTTAATTAATTAGGAGGTAACTACAATGAAAGAAGAAAAAGACACAACTATCGACAATCCAAGTGAATACAAACCCATTTACAAATTCCCTATTGCAGGTGTCCAACATCATAGAATTAAAGATGTCCTGTCCAAACTGGAAGAAGGTCAGTGGTTAACTCTGAGGACCGAACCAACTAACAAATTCGACCCTAACGCTATCCGCATTGAGTTCAAAGACACAATGCTCGGCTATGTTCCTAAAATGCGGAGTGCTGAGATCAGTGCTAAGTTATCTGTAGGTAAAATCGTTGGCTGTAAACTCGTTTATCTCAACAAACTCGCAAAGCCATGGGATATGACTATGGTTGAGATTATGGAGCTATCATGAATAAACTATATTGTTCTGAATGCGGAATGACTTTGAAAGTCCATCGTAAGGCGATTAAAGGTCTAGGAAGGATAGTGGAAATCGTCGAACCTCACATTTGTCTCGATGAGCCTATCCAACCAGACTTCTCCATCGATCCTGCTCCTCCTTACGTCAAGGAACCTAAGGGCAAGTTTGTCCAAATTTTGAACGAACTGAAACCAGGTCCTGGAGTTTGGCCTGAACCTGCACTTCATGGTGCTTCAGAAGGCTTCCAACCTCCTTTTCCTAAAATGGTAGGAACTGATGATCTTAGAGATCGCAGAACTATTGACTACGACAAGTCAACAGCACCTCTCTCTATCCTCCGTAACATAGGATCAATGAGTAATGCACTACCTACTAACAATCTTCAACCTGAACGATCTGAATCTATAAATGAGGAAGAACCAACTAACGAGGAATAATATGAAAAAGGTATTTATAGTCAATAACTCCAGTCATGACTTTAGGGAAGCGAAACACTTTGGTGAAACAGTTTTTCTATCTGAGGGACCTATTAACAGGTATGAAACAAACTCGATGATTAGGAATTTTACAGCCATTATGGCTGACAGTTCACCTGACGACTACATCGTTCCTTGTTCCCTAAACGTAATGAATTCGATAGCATGTGCAATCTTTGCTCACACTCATGGGAGGTTAAACTTGTTATTGTTTAAGAATGGTAAATACATTGAAAGAAACCATGTACTTAAGGGAGGTGAGAAGAATGATAACTAACAGAACATTAATGAAGTTAAGAAAGGATGCTCTAACAAATAAGATCAAAGATGAAGATAAGGCTAACCTAATCTTCCTCCAAAACAGAATCCTTGCTCTCAATGCAACTATTCTCCGTCTAACTCAAGAATTGTTAGACATTAACTTAATGAAAGGAAAATAAGAGAATGAAAAGAACAGTGGAGTTTACCAAAGCCTTTGATAAAAGAGACCCTGATCCAAGTAAGGACTATGGAATTCATGGAGTGGATATAATATTCGCTTTAAGTAAAGAAAACAAGGCTGTGCAATTTATCATCTTTACAAACTGGCACTTACCTAATGTTCAAGGAGAGATTGACAGCATGCCACTGAATAGTGAATTCCCATTTTCTCGCCATATACCTCAGGCCTCAGACTTAGGCTATCATAGTCCTAAACCTATGTATGAAGGACAAGAAGCATCATCTTATAACTGTAAATTAACTGGTGGTAAATGTTTCTATGAAGGTAGTGGCTCATATGCTCAGGAAATATTTGAAGTCTTACTCAGAGAAGGCAGTGAAGGAGTTTGGAGAGAACTGGAAGAATACTATAATTATATCTTTGGAGGTAAATAACCATGTTCCCTATCCAAGAACGTCCCACTTGGTCAATCCATGACTCGTCAAAGATTGACTCTTGGCTTGAGTGTAAGCGTAGATATTTCTATGAGCATCTCCTCGGTTGGCGGCTTGACCTGCCCGCTCATGATCTGTGGTTCGGCAACTGTTGGCACGCTGCTCGTGAATATCAGTTACTCCACGGCTACGATAAAGTCTCTGATGCCTTCAGTGTCTTTATCGAAATGTATAGGCGAGAATTTGACGCTGACTCCGATGTCCTTTACTCACCTAAAACACCAACAGGTGTCCTCAATGCCTTAATGAAGTTCGCTGAGGAACGTTCGAGTGACTTGATTGAGAATGAGGTTGTCGTACTCGATGGGGTTAAGTTAACGGAAATCTCCGGAACCGTTCCTATCGACGAACGCAGAGTCCTCCACTACCGAATGGACTCTGTCCTTAGACGGATCGAAGATGATATGATATTCTCCTGGGATCATAAAACTACTCATGAGAAATACCTAATTGGAAGACAATGGCCTGAACAATTTTATCTCGGAATCCAAAATGGAACCTACACTCATTGTCTCTACTGCATGTTCCCTATTGACAAAGTTTTAGGTGTCGAGTTCTGTGGAACTGGCTTTACATTCCTTCAGCGTGGTTCTAAGGATCGTCCTGCTGGCTACCATGCAACTCTTCGTCGAGTCCCTGCTTTCAAAACTCCTGACCAAATGAATGTCTGGTTATGGAGAGTCAATGACATCCTTGATGAGATTGAGAGGGAAATAGATCGTCTGATGCATTGCAAAGAGGACGACACTGTAATGATGGCCTTTGGTATGAATCCTATGTCCTGCACAGATTACCGTGGATGTCCTTTCCATGACTACTGTCTCAGTTGGAGCAATCCACTACAGAATACTTACGAACCACCTCTCGGTTTTCGTGAGGAGTTCTGGAACCCTTCGGAAATGCAAACTACTAACAAACTAAATCTTGAATGGAGTAAATAATGAAAGAACGTCCTAAACAACTACCATCTTCAACTTACACTATCCCTACTGGGCTTGGCAAGTTGTATGTAACTATCTCAGAACTCAACGGAGTCCCTTTTGAGGTATTCTGTGTTATAGGTAAAAGTGGTGGAGATGTCAATGCTATGGCTGAAACATTAGGACGATTGATCTCGTTGGCCCTCCGTAATGACATACCTGTTGCGGAGATAGTTAAACAACTGTCTGGGATTTCTGGCGAGTCTCAACTCATGTGGGAGAATTACCTTGTCAAATCTATCCCTGATGCAGTTGGTGAATTGCTCCGTCGTGTCTACTTAACTAATGAAAAGGAGTAAAAGCAAATGCCTTATGATTACAAGTCAGAACTTAAACGAGTTAAAGATTACTACTCAGGTGACAGACTCCAGAAACGTTTCTCAGCGTTAGTAACTGGAGAAACAAATGCTGGAAAAACCTACTTACTCCGGACGGCTCGTCGGCCTATTCACATAGATTCATTCGATCCTGGAGGAACAAAGTGTCTTCTCGATTTAATTGAGAAAGGTGACATAGTTGCCGATACGAGATGGGAACGAGATGATCCTTTCGATCCTACATCATTCGCAGAGTGGATGAAAGCTGTTGATATTCGTAGTGAGATAGGCTACTTCGATCACTTCGGAACCTACTGCCTCGATAGTGCCACTACCTTCGGAAATGCTGTAATGGGCTATGGTATGGCAGGGAGGAATAGAGCAGGTGAGACCCCTCAGATGCGTATTGACTATATGCCACAAAAGACGTACATGATTAACTACATCCGTAAGTTAATGAACCTCCCCTGCGATTTCATCTTAACTGGACACCTCAGGGAAATTCGCAAACTCGTCCGAATTGATGCTAAAACTGGGATCGCTAACGAGGAAATCAAGTATCGGTTCTTCACAACAGGGGATGCGGTAATGACTATTCCATTACTCTTTGACGAAATCTACGTCATTGTCGGGAGAGGTGAGGGCCCTGAAGGACCGAAACGTGAGATGTTAATCGACTCCCTCGGCACCTACATTGCACGTTCTCGCCTCAAACGCAACGGTATACTGAATGCAGTGGAACCTCCAGACATTCGTGCTCTGTTGAAAAAAGCAGGACTTGACTGGCAGGACAAATCGAAACTGGAACTTTAGTTCATCCAAATTTTGGACAAACCAAACGAAAGGAGGTGAAACACTTTGGCAATTACTAGTAGTTAAACCATTAATCTTTAAACTAAAATTTTCCATAAAGGAGAAAAGACTATGGCACTAACAGATTATTCTGATTTTGAAAAAGAGATTGAAACTTCTCAGGAACCTACCATTCTCGCCAGAGGGAGGGAAGCCAAGGTTCGCATCATCGCTATTCGTGAAGGTGTGTCTGAGAAAGTGAACTGCCAGTGGTATCAACCTATCTTCGATGTCCCTGCCGAACCGATGGTTATAGAGTTTAATGACTTCTTCTGGGACCTGGCAGATGCCAAGAACAAAGTCGAACCAAAGCAATTCACTCGTTCCTTGAACAAATTCAAGAACTTCGCTGCTGCTTTTGGCATCGACTACTCTCGCCCCTTCGATTGGGAATCCCTGATCGGTCTCGAAGGTTGGGTAATTGTAGGGATTAAGAAAGATGACGAATTCGGAGACAAAAACACTGTCGCTAAGTACGTAGCGAAGAAGTAGCTGTCTAGATGCCCCTGCGGTGTGGAAGGACACACAGAGCAAGAACCTCCGGCAATGGTCCGGCCATGCATTCGAGCATGATGAAACGGAAATCGAAGTCATTGCATTAGTCGGTGTCGAAACCGGCCAGGGGCAACAAAAGGAGAAGTGATGGGCTATCAATGGGAAGAAATACCAGAAACGGCTCTATCTCGAATGCCTATTTATGGTGGGTGGCTGGTGATGATCTTAGAAAATGTATTCCAGTCAGATCGAGGCACCTGGGGCTGGGACTACAGACCAGCCCTCACTTTTGTTCCTGATCCAAACCATGAGTGGAAGACTCCACTGGAAAAGGAGGAGTAATAATGAATACTGAAGAATTTAACATCCAAGTTGAAAAATCCTTCCTCCGTAGCAAAAACACGTTACTGAAAAAAGGAAAAGAATACGCTACGGAAACAGGTGATCGACTTGATCAGTTCCATCGAGCAGGTGCAACTCAAGGCATTACGCCAACTTCTGCTCTCATCGGTATGGTAACTAAACATATAACCTCAATCGCTGACATGGCTAAAGAACCAGAAAATTATAACCTCAAGCAGTGGCATGAGAAAACTGTGGACATCCGCAACTACACATTCCTCCTTGAGGCGCTGTTAGTTGATTTAGGCATTGTCTAAATAATAGGTAATGGATCGGAGGTGAGTCCACCTATTTAATCAACTAACATATCACCATCTATTTCAAACTGGGATCAGTTTGATTAAAGTCTGATGAAGGGCTGATTAGTGAGATGGAATCTGCAACTGTACCTCCACAACAGATAAGGGATGCGACAGTTGCTCTCCATCTCACATATTTTATTAGGAGGGAAAATGGACTGGGACAAATACTTTCATAACGTCTGTGTTACAATAGCCACGAAATCCCCTTGTCTGTCACGCAAGATAGGAGCCATTTTAGTTTTCGAAAACTCCATCATTTCCACCGGCTACAATGGCCCTCCAAGGGGTATTCCACACTGTGGACATAATCGCTTTATGGTAGACTCATTATTACTAAAGGCTAACGAAGTGGAATTTCAAACTGAATACATTGACCATAAACGCTTTTATAAAGAATGTCCTCGCAAAGTCATGGGGTTCAGTTCAGGTGAAGGTATGGAGTGGTGCACTGCTCAACATGCAGAAGAAAACGCAGTATCCAACGCTGCGAGGAATGGTACTTGCGCAAGGGGCTCCATACTTTACATGAACTCTCTCATCCCATGCCAGAAATGCTTCGGCACTTTAATTAATGCAGGGATTGTTGAGATCGTTGTTGAAGACAATACACCTTATGACATTCACTCTCGATTTATAATAAAGTTCTCAGAGATTAAAATTAGGAGGTTTAACTTATGACAGTTCTCATTCTTGGTTCAGATGGCTACATAGGTCATACATTAACTCATCATCTCCTCTCCCTCGGTCATAAAGTCGCTGGGCTTGACAACTACTGTCGCAGAGTAAGAGTTGAAAATATGGGAAGTAATTCACTAACTCCAATTGGATCTCCTAGTGGACGAATCGCTGAACTGAAAAACCGTTACGGAAGTAACTTCATCCACTCAATGGAATGTAATTTAGGAATAGACTCACCTGTTTATCTTCGGAACTATCTCTCAACAATCAAACCAGATGCTATCATCCACCTTGCTGAACAACCTTCAGCTGCATGGTCTATGATCAGTCCTTCCTATGCTGCTCGAACACAGCAGGAGAACATCATAGGGACGTTGGACCTCCTTTGGTCAATGAAAGAGGAATGTCCTGAAGCGCATCTTATTAAATTAGGGACGATGGGAGAGTATGGAACACCCAACTGCGACATATCTGAAGGGAAGATTCCTGAGGATTGTATAGGCGAAATCCAAGATGAATATACAGGAGCAGTGGCTGAATGTCCTATGGCTGATCTCCTTTTCCCTCGCACTGCAAATTCCTTCTATCACCTTTCCAAAGTCCATGACACTCACAATATCGAGTTTTGCTGTCGAAACTGGGGATTCCGCTCCACTGACATCATGCAAGGGATTGTGTTTGGTCTGCCAAACAGCTGCCTAACTCGTTTCGACTATGACGAGTGCTTCGGTACAGTAATCAACCGCTTCATCGTCCAAACCCTGGCCAAGGAACCTCTCACCGTCTATGGTTTAGGTAACCAAATACGTGGTTACTTAACCATTGAAGACTCGATCAAATGTATAACAATCGCACTTTCAAATCCACCAGAAATGGGAACCTACAGAACCTTCAATCAATTCGCTCAAACCTTCACTATCAATGAACTTACTGAGATGGTATGTGAGTCAGCAAAGATTCTTGGAATCACAGTTCCAAAAATCTCTCACATTGAAAATCCTCGAAATGAGGCTGAGATACACTACTACAATCCAGTTCATAGTAATCTATCAACCCTCGGTTTCGTCCCAGATTTAGACTTCCAAAACTCAATTACTATAACAATGGAGAGGTTAATGCCCTACTCCTACGATATTATTAAGGACGTTCTCAACCCTAACATTAAGTGGAGGTAACTATGCTAATCAACGAAGACTATCGCCCTCGCTTTTCATTTGAAGTAACTGAAGAACAAAAACTCCGTGCTGATCGTCTCATTACACAGTATGGACTTCGTAAGGCTCTGTTCCAACATATCCTTGATGATGTCCTTGATTTGATCGAAGAGCGTGGAGGAATAGCGATTGGCATCTTAATGTCCGGCGCTGTAAAGCCAAGGGAAATTCTTCCTACTATGCACGCTGCGGATAAAGAAGGGAGGAAAGATGGCTGATTTGGAATCTCTTAACTACACTTCAATAACAGACATGAGCACAGACGAGGCTCTCGAACGCCTTCGTCAGATTCGTCTCAGTCGCAGAACACCTGAAGTAAGAAAGAGTACAACGATAAGAAGTAAAAAACAACTTATACCCAAAGTCGATACTGATATGGCAGCTGAGTTGTTAAAACTAATCAAAGGAGAATAACGGCTATGGCAATAGATGTAGGAAAAGTTGGAATGATTCCTATTACAGCAGTAATTGTTGATGATAGGGCAAGGAAAGTAATGGGAGACTTAGTTGGCCTTGAAGAAAATATGAAGGAGAGTGGACTCATAGCTCCGTTAGCAGTAAGGGACAACGAAGATGGGACTTATAAACTCCTTGCAGGCGAACGGAGGTATACGGTTCTCCTTGCCAACCAAGTGCTTGAAATCCCAGTCCGCATATACAACAGAGATCTATCTGAACTCGAAATGAAGATGATTGAGAAGGCCGAAAACTTCTGGCGTAAAGATATGGAGTTCTACGAATTAGATCAACTCACCTTAGACATCCATACTATGCAACAGGAAACTCACGGTGTTAAAGCGCCTGGACCTGGGGCTTCAGGCTGGGGAATGCGAGACACTGCAGAAATAATAGGTGCTAAATCACCTACTGAGGTCTCAGAAGCAATCAAGCGTGCAAACGCTCGTGAGGCATTTCCTGAGTTATTTGAAACCTGTCGAACCGCTTCAGATGCATCTAAGATTCTTAAAAAGATCGATGAAGCAGCGATGAAGCAAGCAATAGTTGAACAACTCGAAGTACATAAAACTGACAGCACTGTTCATCAGTTATCAAAGTGTTTCGTGGTTAAGGATTTCTTCGAAGGAATTAAAGAAGTCCCTGACAGCATAATCCATCTCGTCGAGATCGACCCTCCTTACGCTATCGACTTGACGGGTAAGAAGAAGAAAGATGGTGAGTCATCGTACATTTTGGAAAACTATAACGAAATTCCAGTCGAGGAATACCAAGTTTTCCTTGCAAAACTTTTCGCTCAATGTTACCGAGTCATGACTCAGCATTCTTGGTTAATCTGTTGGTTCGCTCCTCAACCATGGTTTGAGATTGTATTCCAGGAATTGAACAACGCTGGATTTTCAACCACTCGAATGTGTGGTATCTGGACTAAGGGCATTCCAGGTCAAAACATGAACCCTGCAGTTCGGCTATCAAACTCCTACGAAATGTTCTTCTATGCGTGGAAAGGACAACCTGCCCTCAACAAACCTGGACGTGCGAACCATTTTCACTTCTCACCCGTTCCTGCTAATCAAAAGACTCACCCAACAGAGCGGCCAATCGAACTGATGAAAGAAATCTATGAAACATTTGCCTTCGCAGGTTCCCGTATTTTAATTCCTTTCCTTGGATCAGGTAATGGAATCTTGGCTGCATCCCAACTCGGAATGACAGCGACTGGATTTGAACTTTCAAAAGCCTACAAGGATTCCTTCCTTGTCAAGGCTCATTTAATGAATCAATAGTTCATCCAAAATTTGGACAAACTGGAGGTTAGCCATTGAAACGTCTCTACGTACCACCTTCTGGGAATACCAAAGCTAAACTCGCTATCGTTGGCGAGCAGCCTGGTGTACAAGAAGCACAAGCTCGTCCTCCTAAACCCTTCATTGGTCCTACAGGGAAAGGCCTTGATGAATGTTTAGGTATTACGAAAATCCTTCGCAGTTCATTGTATCTAACAAATGTAATCAAAGATCTCGATGCACCCCTTAAACACTACATAGACCTTGACGAGAAAGGTAAATACACTATTCACCCTGAAGGCTACCAATACATACAAGAACTCGGAGCGGAACTATCTCAACTCAACCTCAACTGCGTCGTAGCACTTGGCAACATAGCGTTACTCGCTCTAACAAATCGCATAGGGATTACAAAGTGGCGTGGTAGTGTCCTTGAATCCACTCTCGTTCCAAACCTCAAGGTCCTCCCAACTTTCCACACCGCTACCTTCATCCCTCCAAAACTAAACTTTCTCAACAAACCTTTAATCTGCGAGGATTTACTCCGAGCTAAATACGAATCTGAATTTAAAGAAATAAGGAGGAAAGAACGAAATGTCATCACTAGACCTTCATTTGGAAATTGCATCAGATATCTTCAACACTGTCTTGACCTTGGAACAAGAGGCACACTCATCTCCTTGGACATCGAAGTCATTAATAGAGAGGTTGACTGTGTATCAGTCTGCTGCGATAGCAGCGAATCAATTTCTATCCCATTTAGATATTCCCAAGGAGATTACTTTACCCCTGATCAGGAGTTGGAGATAATGCTCCTCATCGCTCACATTATTCAAGATGATCGAATCCCCAAGGGAGGTGCGAACTTCATTTTCGATCTCCAATTCCTATTTCGTAAGTATGGAATCCTCCCTCGGGGACCTATCCACTGTACACAGATAGCACAGAAAATAAGTTTCCCTGATCTCCCTGCGGGTCTAGATGCTGTCACAACTATGTACACTGACATTCCTTACTACAAACAAGACGGGAAGCAGTGGATTAAGATGGGCTCCGGATCATGGGAAGAGTGGTGGAACTACAACGGTCTCGATGCTATTGTCCCTATCGAATCCTTCCCAAAGCAATTCGAGACACTCCGTAAACAGTTTAACATTGAAACCTACGAACGTCAGCGGAAGTTAATCTCTCCTCTCATCTATATGTCTGAGCGTGGGATCAGGATTGACGTTGAAGGGATGATTAAGTACAAGGAAGAACAGGAAAGTGAACTCAGATCCCTCAATCAGGCATTGATAGATGAAGTCGGCTATGAAATAAACTACAACTCTCCTCCACAGATGATGAAGTACTTCTATAAAGAATGTAAAATCAAACCTTATAAAAATAGAAATACGAAAGGTGAATACCACGAAACTTCCAACGTAGATGCTCTCAAGCGCATCTTTCGTCTAAACGTTAAGGGATCAGCAGCAGCCCGCATCATGCTTGATATTCGTAGTCTAAGCAAGCGCATTTCAACTTACCTAAACATAGAAAAAGTCGATAACGATGGGAGATACAGATCAAGTTACAAACCTGTTGGTGCTGAAACTGGTCGACTGTCTTCAGGTGAAACTATATTTGGAAAGGGTGGAAATCAACAGAACTGGCCACATGACCTTTTGCGATTCTTCGTCTTTGATGAAGGATATATCGGCTACTCCTTCGACCTTTCTCAAATTGAGAACCGAATCGTTGCCTACGTAGGAGGTGTCATTCCTCAAATCGAAGCTTTCGAACAAGGCATTGACCTACATAAAATGACTGCTTCAGTTATCTTCAACAAACCTTACGATCAGATCTCATCCGAAGATGGTTCCTCCGATCTCGGTGATGGTAGGCAAAGTGAACGCTATTGGGGAAAGAAAGGTAACCATGCTATAAACTACGATGTAGGGTATAGAACATTCGCACTCAAAAACGAAATGCCTGAAGCGGAATCTAAATACATTATTGAAAAGATTCACAAAGGCTATCCGCAAATTCGAGGTGGTTATCACTTAACTATCCAAGGCATGTTAAAGAATAATAGAGTTGTTACAAACCTCTTCGGTCGTAACAGACTATTCCTCGGACCTATATTCCCATCCTATCCAAATGTCCCTCTCAATGCTTGTCAAGATACATACCGTGAGGCTTATGCACACTTTGCTCAAAGTACTTGTGCTGACAAAGTGAATGAGCAGGGAGTGGAGTTCATCTATTACAACCAGCACTTATTTTCTCCTATCGAACTCCTTGCTCAAATCCATGATTCGATAGTGTTCCAGATTCCCTTAACATTACCTTGGACTGCCCACGCTGAGATGTTACTCATGATTAAACAATCTCTTGAAACCCCACTCATCTGGCACGATAATGAGATTAAAACTCCAGTTGACTTATCTATAGGCTTCAATATGAGTAAGGATGAAATGAAGGAATTGAAAAGTAAACAAATCCCAAGCGACGTAAATCTATTCGCTGATAAGTTAAAGGAGATTTATGACTCCCTCAATACAAAACATCTTATCAATGATAGTCCAGCTATCTCTTGATAGACATACTGGTGACGCAGTTCGTGATATCTACGATGTTCTAATGGAACTTATGTTAGAAACTACTAAACTTTTTCAAACTATACGGAAACAGGAGAATGCATAAACTGTGTCTAATAGAAATCTTCCAGACTGGATTGATGGCTTTATGTTGCTATCAGAAGAATCTGAGCCTCCTCGTCTATTCAGAAAATGGACTGCTATTTCGGCAGTTGCTTCTGCATTGCAGAGGAAATGCAGGGTCGACATAGGAATATCATTAACCTTTTACCCCAACTTCTACATCGTCCTTGTCGGTCCCTCGGCTACAGGCAAAGGCACTGCGATGAAGTATGCTTACGACATTCTCGAACAAGTTCCATCAATTCGTCTTGCAGCCCAAGCCACATCCCTCCAAGCTCTGATCCGTAGGATGAAGGAAACCAACTTAACCGACATAGACTTGGCAACTGGAGAACAGATATTCCACTCATCTCTAACAATCTTCTCCAACGAGTTTACTGTATTCCTTGGTTATCATAATAGGGAATTAATCTCTGCCCTTTGTGACTGGTATGACTGTCAGAACAGATGGGTTTATGATACTATTAAAAGGGATAAGGAAGAAGTAATTGGAGTTTGGACTAACATCTTGGCTGGAACCACTCCTGATAACATACAAACTGCACTCCCTATCGAAGCCATAGGAGCGGGCCTAACTTCACGCATTATCTTTGTCAACGAAGACAAACGTGATAAGTTAGTAATCTTTCCTTCCACTTCAATGCGTGAGATAGAACTCCAACAACACTTAATCCACGACTTGGAACAAATCTCTCTAATGGCAGGTGTCTTTCATTTCACTGAAGATGCAATGGCTTACTACACTGAATGGTGTTACAAAGCTGATGTCAATCCTCCATTTAAAGACAAGAAGTTCGACGGCTATATTGGACGTAGGCGTAATCACTTATTATCTCTATCAATGGTGTGTAGCGCTAGTCGAGATAATAACATGGTCTTGTTAAAGGATGACATAGCTCGTGCCGATAAACTACTTGCCGAAGTTGAAGTAAAGATGGGAACCACTTTCAGAGGTATTGGTAAGTCAGACATCGCTTCATTAATCAGCGACGCTTTATTGTTCCTGGAGATGTCAGAAACTCCTGACATTTTAGTCTCAGACTTCTCCAGGTATTTTGAAAGCAATATGGATAAGTTTACTATGGATCGAGTATTAACCACTCTCGAAGTAGGCAAACATATCAAGGTAATTAAACGCCCTGGAGTCGATTCTGTAATTCACTATCTTGAGTTCCAAGATCGTTCAAAAAATGGACAAACTAACGATCACGACCACGACGAAGTTTAGAAACTTCATCATAGAATTCATCAGTAAGCACTCCACCTGCGAGGTCTACTATCATTTCCTCCCTCCTTAATGATGCAGCATCTGTTGGTGAAGCTTTGTCTAATCTATCTACATATGCCTTAGCCCTTGCCTCAGTTGAAAGTCCCTGCAACCGTAACCAAAATGATCTATTAGGAAGGTTCTTAGTGTCAATTTGGAACTGGAACCTATCTTCCAACCTATCTCTAACATCAGGATCTTTGAAACTATTAATGTATCTATCTACGTCACTTTTCGTTTGATTGTTGTAGAATAGATAACCCTCAGCTCTCGCATCGAGGCCTAATTTCTGACTGGTTCTCATAGCTTCATCCCACTGTCTCGCATCATCTATTGACTTAGCATGCTGAGAGTAAGGATTAGTAAGCCCAATGAATCGTTTAGCAACTGGAGTCCTAGCAAGTGCTTCAAAGAAATGCATCTGCCTTTCCTTCTTCGGAAGGTCACTAAACGCTTGGTCATACGCATGGCCTAACAATCCAGCGAAGTAATTATCTTTGGTAATGATCTGCTCACCAAAGTATTTCATTCTCTCTGGAGACAACCCAGTTGCTTTACCTAAATCAACCATAGCTTGTGGCGTCTTCCCTGGAATATATTCCTCTTCACTCCCACCTACTTCATTCCCACTTAACGCTTTAGGCATCCTCCACTCAAACTCTTTACTACTCTGTTTCCAGATATCTTCCATCCTCCAGAAATCTTTATTAGCCATATAACCTAACGTGCCAGCTGCTGAAGGCGGAAGGGCTGACAAATCAACTGGAGACAACTGCTTAAATGCCTGAGCAATTCTCGTAGTGTCTACGTCCTTTCCATAGTGATAATCAACCCCTGCCTCACCCACTGCTTTGAAAAACTTCTGAAATGTATCGAGAGGTAATTTAAGATAAGGATACACCATCTGACCCTTTGAATCCTCAAAACCAAACCAGTCACCAAAAGGGATGATTAAGTTATTCTCAGCATTAATGTCACCTTTTAATGACTGCGTTGTTTCAGGAGCATAACCTTGTGCGGCTATATAAATCCCTGTAGTCAGTGCCGTTAGCTGTGCTATCTTATAAGCACTCGAAATAGGATTCTCTATCATAGCTCTTCCGATCCCTCTCGATGCCACAATAGTTGCATTAAAATAAGGGAACGCTTGATCAATTGCCTTAGCTGTCCCTCCACCTTGATTAAAGTCCATATAGTCACGAGCTATAAACGTAGCCTCTTCAGGTGTCTTTCCTTGTCTCAATGCCCTCTCACGAATCGCTAACCTAGTCATAATCTCAGATGTCTCTCCCATGTAACCAAGGAAGTCCATAGCCTTCTGCGTCTTACTCCCTACATGTCTCCCTCTCTGAAACAACCTCCCTTGGTGAACGAGGAACTCCAGCCCTCCACCTTCCTTGAGATAGTCTATGTATCTACCTTTACGTAACAGTGCATCACTAAACGTTGCTGCGATGTCCCTTGCCATCTGAAATCCATATACTGGAAGGTTACTATTATAAATAGGCTTCCACTTTCCATTTTCAAATGAGCGAGCTGAGTACCAAATGTGCATTACGTCTCTTGGTAGATTTGCAAGAGCAAAGGCCCAGTTAATTCCAGTTGCAAATGCTCTGACGATAGGAGCACCTGATGCCCATCTCAAAAGCCTTGCAGTTTTATAACTAATTTCAGGCCCTGCAGTTACCCATTCCTTAGCCATCTCTGGACTGAGATACATTCTCTCCCGTTTCCCTTTGACAAAGACAAAGGTGTCTTTCCACCCTACAGGGATCTTATTTTCAGCATTAAGTACATTAATAGCTCCTTCAATCGCAGCGTCTGTTGCACCCTCTGCCTTCATTCTATCTCGTATTTCAGTAGCTTTCTCAGCCATTTGTTCCTTAGTAAACTTAACTCTAACAAATGGATTGTCAGGTTTCTCATGTGCAAAGTCCCACAACTCTCTATTCGCCAAGTTGTTCGCTATTCTATTATACATTCTATTAAACACCTCAAGTGCCATCACTTCACTTGAAGGTTCAAAGATGTCAGTTTTCTTACCTAACTGCAGTGGCTCAATACCTGAATCGTAGATACTCCTCCTCACTCCATCTCTAGGCAACTTTGCATCATAGACTTCAGCGACTTCTATAGTTCCTTCAGCTGGTTTCAATCTCCTATAATTATGCGTGACTAAGTCATTATATTCCTTTTCAGAAATCAACTCTACTTCAAATGCATCTTTCAATGGCTTCTTCATCCATTCAAAGTAGGCATCATTAGACCTAATTATTTCTTCAGCCTGCTTAGGATTTAGTCCTTCTTTCTGTGCAAAACCTACAACGTAGTTAGCTGCATCCGTTGGAGTGAAATTTTCAGGATAGTTAAACTTCTTCCCTTTTGCACTCTTAGCAATGTCAAGGATACGTATGGCTAGGATACGTGTGTCTCGAACATCCTTCATATGTTTAGACATTCCTGCTCCATATTCCTTATTCATCTGTTTCAAGTACATACTCGCTAAAGCACCTGAACCTTTTGACAATGAAGCCTTACGAACTATCTCATAACCTTCATTCCCGTACTTTTTAATCAAGTCCCTCCTAATATTTCCCGAGCGTTCAATCCAGTCTCTGATAAACTCTTCCTTAAGATGAGTAGCAACCTCCTTCGTTGGGCGCCTGGAACCCCTGGCCTTCTTCATATAGTTAATCACACCATCTATTGACTTAGACATTTGTTTGATGGCTTGGTCAATAGGAATGTTTGAATATAATTTAACTCCCCCAACTCTCGCATACTTCTCAGGAGCGAATAGGACATAGTTTTTATAAGATGCTTTTCCACTCAGTGCACGATACATATTCCCTGCAAATCCAAGATCACGGAGAAATTTAGAAGCTTCAATGTCTCCTGCTGATGTGCCTTTTTCTTTAGCAAGTATCTTATCAATCTGTCTATATAACTCACCTCCATTAGTCCATTCATCTATTTTAAGCTTATTAAATAAGTCTTCAGATTTAACCTTATCAATTATCCTTTTCGCTACTGACCTTTCATATTCAGTTAATTTTGCATATTCAGGATTTGCATTGTAGTTGTCCAGAAGGTCTTTAGCTATTCTTTTCTGAGCGAGTGTACTACCTTCACTTAAGTGCGCCTTTGTGATTAGCTTTGAAATAATTAACCTTGAACCTTTATTAATATACTGATCTCTTCCAGTCTCTTTATTAACATACTCAAGTGCCTTGGTAAGAACAGCAGATACGTCACTCTTATCGAGATCAACTACTAAATCACTTAGTATATTTCTATCGTTTTTACTAAGATCTTTGAAAGATATAGAGGGCTCATCACTGATTAGATTAGCGAATATCTCCTGTCGCTTAGAATTGAACTTATTAGATGTTGGTGTTCTAGCTAAACTCTCTACTATGGAGGAAGCTACTATCTTTCCTTCACTTGACAACTTAGCATAATGAGGGTTGCTATCCAAATTTGCAATCGCAGCTCCTATGTCAGCCTGTACATCAGGCATGTACTGTTCGCCTATAGCGTTCCTTAATTCCTCTATCTTCTCCTTTGGCAAGGTTTCTTTAATCGGCTTATCCCAATCTAACCATAGTGCACCTTCAGGAATATAAATTTCATGGAGAGCTCGTTTACCTAGAGATTTTGAAAAGTCGTTTTCTTTAAATGATTTAGCTGTTTCAAGCGATTCATTTAGCTTATCTATTAATGCAACATCATCTTTAATAGCCTGCTTTAACGTAGATACACTTTTACTATCAGATGGGATTCCACCTCTTTCATAGCTGACAAGCTCTGATTCCATATCTCTTATCCCTTTTAGTGTAATCTCTGTATCAGCCTTTATATTAGCAATCGTTTCGTCTCTAAACTGCTTAAATGACTTTTCACCAGATGCAAAATCTTCAAGAAGTTTCTCATAGTGATTATAGTTCTGATTTGGTAAAAAAGTACCAAAATTTGAAAAACCTATTTCTTTACCTTTATAAGTAACCTTAGGTCTCTCCCCAAGATCGTCTGCATAGCTCTTACCTACTCCATGTTCACTACTTACATAAAGCCCTGCCCCTCTTGCCATTGCACCTTCACCTGTCCTAAATGGAGCGCTTTCGAGGGAGTGAAATTTATCTATAACCTTCCCTGCGCCATGCCAGACTTTCATCATCGACTCAATGGCCTTATCAATAGGAATGTTTGAATAAAGCTTTGTCCCTCCCTTTGCATAATCTTTGCTATAAGTATTTGGTAACCAGTTTTCCTCACTCAACATTCTATCAAGCGTTTCCCATGGAGCTTCAGATGCTCTTTTCTCAAAAGACATAGACAATCTTTCACTTACTAGCCTAGCTTCCATCTCCCCTGGGTTCAGCATATACCTTTCCATTGCAGCCATGTGAGTTACTTCTGGAATTATAGTTGGATCATATTCCTTTATAACATCTGGATCTTTCTTTCTTAATTCAGGAAGGAGTTCATCGAAGAAGTATGTATAGAGTGTATTACTAGGATGTTCCTTAATACTTTCCTCCTTAGCTAACTCAATAGCTGCTCTGACAGTTGACTTAACATCTTCGTTTTTAGACAATCCTTCAAGTTGATTCAGGATATCTATCAATCTCTCATTATGAAGCCTCCTTATCTCAATTGAAGTGTTAGTACCAAGGAAAGGATGTTTTGAACCTAATTCACTATTGATTGCGTGAGATAGCTCATGAAATACTGCAGATTTATCATAAAAATCTCTGACAGATATAGTTTTATTTCTTGCTCTATATAAAGCATTAACTTTCAATAATGGATCTCTTTTTACAGTAATATCATCTATTGATGGAATAGCTCTACGAAGGTTATCCATACCAGAACCTTTTAACAACTCACCTATTTTAAAGGGACCTTTTTTGGGTCCTCCAGGGAACATAACACCAGACGATGTAGGTGTATCTGGATTCCTAGGCACAGAGTATTCAAAGCTATCAGGATCAATTTCATACCTCCATCTCCAATCCATTCCTAGCCAGTAACCAGTCTGATCATATATCTCTCTGTTCCTAAACAGATCCTTAGACCTAATCCCTCCAGATACTCTTGCTATCTCTTCAATCATTCTACTAACGGTCTCAGGGACCTTATCCAAAGGAATCATCGTATTCATTCGAGTTGATTCGCTCGCAGTTCGTCCAATTTTTGGACGGTCTGATTTTCTTGCCCACTCAGCTGCTTCACTCACAAAGTCTCTAAACGATCTAAAGTCATTAGGATCTTCAAACATCATTTGGAGTTCATCTGCTCTTGCAGCGATTTCACTCAACTGATTACGAGCCGTCTCAATGTCCACTTCCTTCCCATTGAGATGCCTATTAACCTCATTGATTAGGTAACTGGTCATCACCTCAGGATCACTCCGAACTGAATTCATCCTTTCATTATAAGAGCGTTTCATCAACTCTGTATGTTCTGCATCTGAGTCCCTAAAGAGCGATTCATTTCCTTTCAATCCTTCAGGTTTGTCAGTTCCAATATGTTCGTCTACTTCTGTATAAGGTTCAGACCTCTTCTTTGTCGGAGTAGATTTAACTTCCTCAAGACCGTCTAAATACAAACCGTACTCATCAATCGTATTGACTGATTTGCTTCTCCATACACCTTTTTGATCTTGGTAGTCAAAATCAAGTGCATCCATATCTTTGGATTCAAGATCATACTTAGCCATCTCAATGGCATCTTCCTTACTATACCCTCGCCCTTCAAGAAACTTAACTATGTTTTCTTCGGTCAGAGGTAATGGACCGCTCGGAATTTCCTCTGGAGTTTCAACAGAGGTTTCAACAGGGATTTCAACCTTAGGTTCCTTACCTTTCTCTTTAACTATCTTAACCTTCTTCTCACCTTCAGCTTTAGTCTTACTCTCCTTCATCTTAACCAATGCTGCTTCAGCTTTGTCCTTAGCTATGTTTTCATCTACTAACTCCCTAATAAGTTTATCATAGGACTTTTGTGCCTCCCTTGCTTCTTGGAAGAATTTCACTTCGTTTACTAAATTATCAGCTGCCTTTGGATCAAGTGTATCTATAGTTCCCTTTCTCCTGGCAACTTCCTTCGCTGTAGACTTAACATACATTTTGTTAAGTCTCTCAGCTATCTTACCTGCACCGGAGATTCCTGTATGACCACCTTTTAGAGCCATTACAGATGATAGTAAATCAGTTGCCATATTAGCCATGTGCCCCATAACTTTTGACACTTTAGTAGGTATATACTTATCACCTCTTGCAGCGAGTTCTTTGAGTTTCGATACTTCAGACACATACTCAAAAGCTAGCTTTGGCCAACTGAGAGGGGCAGTCAGCATAGCTTCTTGGGCTGCACCTACTTTTGTATTTCTGATCTTAAATATCTTATCTGCATATTTACTAGTTATCATCGCTACTTTGTCTGCATCTGCTTTTGCTATATCTGGATCTCCTTTCACTCCGAGACTAGTTAAATAAGTATGCAGACCAAATAGTATAGGAGGTCCCCAATAAGTTGGAAGATATGAAGCTATTGAATTAAACAAAGTTACTGGCATTGACTTGAAACTCTCACCAACATACTTTGAATGTTTCAAGAAACTCTTCATGTCAGTATCAGAGAGTGAAGACATAGTTATAGGAAAAAGAACACTCGCATTCCCAACTCCTTTCCCTGTCCATGAGATAAAGGGATAAGGAGTTCCATTTTTACCTATGGGGTTCCCAGCTTCATCATATCTCTGCTTAGGACCTTGGAACTCTTGAGGTTTAGGTATAGGTTTAGGTTGAATCTGAGTTCTTGGTCTGTCTATTAAATCAAGTAGACTAATCCCTTTCTCATCTTCAACTCCACCATAGACTCTACCTACATATTCCTTTGTCTCATCAGGTAACCGACCTTCAGCTGTGGCCCTAGGTCCTTCATTGTAAGCTGCAACAGCCTTGCCCCAATCTTGAAACTGGTCATAGAGCTGTCTCAGATACTTCGCACCGTAAGGTATTGCCTGATCTACATTGTAAGGATCGACACCTGGATGGTATTTTCTAACGATCTGTGCTATACCTTCAGCACCTGCATTTGACTTTGCCTTAGGATTAAATTTACTCTCCTGTTGAAGCATCCTTGCGTAAAGGTTCTTGGGAATCCCATGCTCCCTTTCAGCCGCTTCGACTTTCAATCTATATGGTATAGATTTCTCATCCCAGGCAAAGTCAAATGTCTTAGGTCGTTGATCAGCGAGATCGGTAAGGTTCTGGTCTTCTTTCTCATCCAGTAAATCAAGCAACATTCCCATAGCTACCTCACAGTATATCTTAATTGTTGAGACGAACCATCTTTCCAAGTAACAGTAAAGACAAGAGCACTACCATCACCTGTCCATTTAGCCTTAGTTGCTTTACCACCAGCTGTTTCTATTTTGTCTTCTATATAAGACAATCCACGTCTGATTCTGGCTCTGTCTTCAGCTTCTGCCCATTCTTCATTGGTAAGTTTTCTCTTAGCCTTAGACTCCTCATCACTTACCGCTCGACTGATAGCTCTACGTGACTCTTTGCTATCAGTAAATTTATGCACATCATCTATCCAGTCAGGATTGTTAAAGTAGTCTTGACCTTTGAGTTGTGATATAGCTTTATGTTTCTCAACAGCACCTCCTATATTTACCTGAGTAGCTTGAGCCTTAGCTAATTCAGTTTTCCAGTCGATGAAACTACCTTTGAAACCTTTAGCAACAGCGTATTCATAGTCCTTGATACTTGTGGTATCAGCTACACTCTTCCACTGCTCCACTGTTCCAGTATATCCATGTGCCTTTGCATATTCATAGTTTCTAATCTCAGCTGTTTTGTCAGCATCTCCAGACTCTAATCTCTTTGTCTCAGCTTCAGTATGTCTCATTGCAGTTGCTTTATACAAGGCATCTACAGTGTCAGACATTCTACCTCGTTCGAGCTCTCCTGCTCTCAATCCTACATTGGCAGACTCAAGACCAATCCTCTGCTGCCCTTGCTGTAATTGCAATGCCGCTGTCATTAATTCTGGACTCAGGTTCGCTGGGTTGACATTGCTTAGGTCTAATCCCAACGAACCTTGAAAGGGTTTATGACTCCTCCCGTTCCAGTGGTAGGTTGGGCACTTGTCTGTTGTGAAGGAGTGTTTACATTGCCAGCTAAATTCTGACTCATGTCAAAGATATTAGCCGCTTCCTGACCTGCTTCACCTCCATTCCATGCTCCAACAGGCATTTTGAATGTTAGACTCTGGTTATCTCCTTTAACACTTGCACCCTGAGGCAATCCACTAAGGAGTTGCTGAAGCATAGATTTGTATTCTTTAGATGATTTGTATTTTTGTATAATTCCACCTAAAGCCTCCTGCCATGATCCTTTACCTCCAAGAGCAGAACCAGTACCTAACAATAACTGAACCATTAAATCTTTATTTAATTCCATCTCAATTCTCCTTTATGAAAAATAGCCTGCAGCAGCGCCAACTACTGCACCGATAGCTGTTCCCCATCCTGCATTGATTTCAGTTCCAACAGCTGCACCGGACATAGCACCACCTATGACTTTCTGTGTTTTAGTAGGTGCTCCAACTACATCAGAAGTAGTCCTTGTCCCACCTTGGGCTGCGCCTATAATCAGTCTCAATTGCTCAAGTATTGTGTAGTTCCATAACTCTCCTTTAACAGCAAATTCCATCCACTGATCCCAGTGATCGCTTTCAGCTGAGAGATATAGTTTTAGAAGTTGCCCATAGGTATTTGTAATATCTTTATTCCATATCAGGTAAGTTTTAAAGACATCAGCAGCTATCGGCAACATCCTATATTTCAAATCAGCACTGTATTTAGACAGTGCTTTGACTCTCGTAGCCTCAATCAATGACCTGCCAACAACGAAGGAACTGGAACTCACTGCATTGATATCTCGCATTCCAGCTTCGAACCTTGGCAAGACATTTTGCTCAATATCATCTGATAACTCCTGTGCCTGTTCAGCCACTGCAGTGTTAATAATGTCGCCTGTAGTACTGAGCGTAAAGACTCTATTATATAAAGTGTCAAGGTCAACTCCTGCCATATAGCGTCCGAAGATATCATAAAGTGCAGGGTAACTAGCTAACGAATACCCTATACCAAAGAACGCCAGGCCCAAGTCAACTGGAACATAGTATCTATAAGGATGATTATCTACATGATCGTCCCACTGATCTTTCCAATAGTTTATCAGATCAATATTGGCACTTTCAAGATCATTACTCTGTCTTACAATTGTAGTCAGTTTATCACTTGCAGAACCACCCATTTTATGTCTCCTCAAAAATCAAGTGAATAGCATCTATAAACTTCAGTCACTCCAAATGCTTGAATTATTTCGTGAAGTTTCTTATTACCTGTGTTTCCTTTTATCCGCTTACATTCTTGTAATTGAGCGAACTCAATTAACCTAGCACCTTTCTTCAACCAATCATCTTGGGATGCAGGCAAGAAGGAATAGAGTGCATCTATGAACAATGTTTTGTCCTTAGTCAGCACTTCCTCAATAACATGAACTACAACAACGCTCTCAACTCGTCTCTCCTTTGTCAACACTACAGCACATGCTGCTACTCCACATAGCAAGTCAACAAGTAAGGAATGGAAAGCTACTGATAATAACTTTTCAGGAACACCACTCGACTGTGCGTATGCGTACTTTATTGCGTCCCAGAACATATGAATCTGTATTGGTAATAAGATGAACTCCAACTGCCCTGTTTCATAACCCTCTCTCGGCTCTGTTTCAATCATCTTGTGCATTAAGCTGTCCTCCAGTTTATCCAAATTTTGGACGATCTAACCAATTTCCCTACCACTCTTGGTCAGAACATTAGATAGTAATGAGTTAGCTGAATCAGATATATCTAATGAACTAAACCCATGTACTCGGCCATAAACCTTTATGTAGTCAACTTCGAAATCTTCCTTTACCAAAGAACGGAGGCGGAACCTAAATTCAACTCCATAACACTTAGGATAGGATTTTCCATCTGGATTCACAAGGAACCAACCAAGTTGTCTGAAGTCATCTTTGTAACTCGTTCTGTAATCAATAGAGGAAAACAAGTCATTTGGTTTATCTGTTCCAATTTCCAGTGCCTCAACTGTTTTATTCTTCCTCGTTTTGAAATCAAAGATGTCTGTACAGATCTCAAATTTAGGAACTGTTAGTGCAGCTGGAGATGCAACGTAGATGATCCCATCCCTCGAATCCAACCCTGTAATGTCAACAGGTCCTTCACCGAAACTTTCATTCTTTGCACTGTAGACATATCCGTAAGTTCCATCGCATATGTAGAGTAATTCCTTAACTTTGTCATAGGATAAAATGATAGTTCCCATTGCACTGAGGAATTCTGAATAGTCTAGCATAAAGAGTTTGTTAGTCAACATACACAACCTACTCTGCTTATCAACATAGAAGTTAACATACTCATCTCCAGCAACTGCTCCTTTGTTTTTAACTCCTACTCTATCAATAGTTTCCATTCCCCAGTTTACACCTGAAGGAGTGAGAATAGAAACTCCATTGTCACCATAAACTATAACCTTTCCAAGGAGTTTCGCTATAGCATGAATCCCACCTCCCCAGTCCATTCTACGATTTCCGGCTTCGTTAGACTGATCTATTTCAAACTGCATATGGCCTATCTTAGACCACATAACTAAGTTATTTCTGCCAAGGGTGAACATGACACCTGAGACAATGGAGATGGCTATGTCAGGTATATCACCTTTATCCCATACACCTCCAACAAACTCATCACCTTCTGCCAAGACAGTTACAGTTACTTCATTATGGAGTGGAACTATCGTTACATTGAGCATATTTCCATGAGCGGAAATATTAACTGTCCAATTGTCACCTAACAACTCCTCAAGGTTAAAGAGCTTGTCAAGATTGTGGTTTATAGGATCTGGAGGGAAGTTAGTCCAAATTCCTCTAATGCGAATGTAGATAGAAGCAGGTGGCTGAGTTTCCCATCCGTAAGTCTGAAATCCCCGATCAGATGTTGAAATGGCTTGGACTGCATCTGTAGAGTCAATCACACATTTATAATATCTACCATATTCATCAGGTATCACATCAGTGATTGCTTTAGTAACTTCACCTACTAAGTCAGAATATGTAGCATCACTGTCAGCAGCACTCCTTTGCCATTGATAGGTTAATGTAGATGCTATTCGCCTCCCAATGTCTCCAACACTTTGTGCACCTAACGTTCCACCAAGGACAGCTGCAACTGTGTAATTATAAGCTGTTCCATTAGCTACTGACTCACCTGTTACACCTACCTCAACATGATCTGAATAAAGTCCATCTGAAGCAGCTGCATAACCTGGGGTAATTACTGGAGGGTCACCAGTCGTATCTGTATAGGTAGCTACATCACCTAACAATCCACTTATATCAATTCCGTTTCTGTATACTCGATAATTAGTGGCTCCAGTTACCTTGGTCCAAGTTATCACAACTTGCGCTGTACTATTCTCCGTAGCCTGGACATTAGTAGGAACTGTTACAAGCCTATATCCCCTATCAGAAGTTGAATGAACAGTTACTGAACCAGGAGCACTTATCTGACACTTAAAATACCTTCCAACACCCTCAGCTGGTGCTTCAGTATCATTGTGTGAAGTTGAAGTTGCACCTGCTATGATACTAAAATTGGGATCAGCTGGGTTATCAGTTGCTGACCTTTTCCATTGGTAGGATCTAGTACCAGCTAAACGATAACCTGTGTCAGAGCTGCTTGGAGCACTTTCTCCATAAGCATTTACAGCAACTACTGTGTATGTATGAGTGGTTCCGTTAGCTATCGAACAACCAGTTAAGACCAACTCTACATGAGCAGCACTTGACCCATCAGAAGCAGTTGCAGTTCCTGGAGTAATCACTGGAGCAGCAGTACCGAAGTCATCAAGGGTATTAACATCACCTAACGTTCCATAGATATTCACACCATCTCTGTAGACCCTATACCCAGTTGCATCTGTACTTTTGTTCCAGGTAATTGTTACTCTATCATTCTGATACTTAGTAGCAACAACACCAATCGGAGCTGCAGGGATTACACCGTAGACTACGGATAGATAAGCTGGAATGTAAAGAGCTGAAGCTAACATCCAGAAGGTTCGCTGATAGTCATAGACTTCCTTATCACCTACAAACCTAATGCTAAAAGAACTTTCAAGATTATCTGTAGCAATCTGCAACTGATCTGTTATATCTATAGTTTTCCATCCAGCTGGTGTCAACTCATTTCCGACAACTCCAAAATTATGTAGAGTAGCTATATCATAATCTGTTACATCAAGTGTGCCATAATCAGATACACGATGTAAACTTACATTTAAGGCACCTGGATATGCAGTTATATAATCACCTTGGTAAACTTGATTAAGGTAATAGTTAAGAGATGCTGAAACTATAACCTTTCCAC
>Ga0172375_10000897_pt1 | contig 48192 bp, 43 predicted proteins | sample LakKiv1m_FD_114537 | JGI IMG/M metagenome (GOLD analysis project Ga0172375, IMG submission 114537) | Freshwater microbial communities from Kabuno Bay, South-Kivu, Congo - kab_092012_11.1m | ecosystem: Environmental > Aquatic > Freshwater > Lake | place: Democratic Republic of the Congo... | reverse complement strand
GTACATTCGCAAAGAAACGCTCAAAAAAGTGATGAAGAGCGTATAGGGTCACTACATTTTCCTCCATATGAAACAAAGCGAGAATCGGCCATATGTGGCTCTGATTCTCGCTTTCTCTTATTTCTACCTGCAAAAGTCAAGATATAATAGCGGCCACTCCATGATCCCGGAAAAATAACCCATGATGAAGGATCCGAGACCGACGAAGCCGGCTGTTCCCAGGGAAGCCAGGCCTCCATAGCCCAGTAGAATCGAGAACCCGAGGGCGACGATCGAATAGATCATCGTCTGGATGATGGTATTGTATACGGAAATGGTCAGTAGACCAGCTCCGTACAGGAAAAGCGCAAAGACGAGAATCAGACCCAGGACGATAAAGCCGAAATACGGATGTCTGACGATGGATTTCGCGGGTCTGTCCAGGCGTTTCAGCCAACGAGAGATTTTTCCCATCCTACACCTTCTTCGCCGTCTTCTTGCCGAAGAGCCCCAAGGGCTTGGCAAGCACTAGCAGGAGGATCACTCCGTAGACGATGACGCTTTGCCAGACATCGTTGTAGAAAGGTGCGATCGAGGAAAAGACATTGATCAGGAAGGCGCCGACGATCGAGCCGCCGAAGGAGACGAAACTCCCGAGCACAGCGGCCATGAAGGCGTTGACCTGGACGCTTACCATCGAACCGGCGCTGACCTGGGCGCCTGTCGAAGCGAAAAGAAACGCGGCGATCGCTCCCAGTCCCCCGGAAATCGCCCAGCTCATGGCGGTGATCACTTTCGTGTTGACACCCATCATGTTGGCGACGACTTCGTTCGAGGCGGTGGCCCGGACGCCTAGTCCCCATTTGGTGAACCTAAGCATCGCGAAAAGCACGGCAAGAACCACAACGGTGATCACGAGGGCGTAGAGGTTCTGATTGGGAAGCACCAGCACCATCTGACCGATATTCAGGATCTTGGCATCATAAGAGAAAGCGGGTAGTCCGATCGGATTGGTTCCGAAGATGAACGGGATCAGTCCGAAAAGGACCAGCACCAATCCCATCGTGATCATCTGTTTGCCGACGATCGTCACATGTCTTCCCCGCCGGATGATTCCGACCTCGACAATGAGTCCCAAAAGCGAAGAGACGACAATGCCTGCTAATAGTGCCAGCAGCAACTTGACGGTCATGCTCATGGCGGCGAAATGACTGGTGAAATAGACGACGGCGAAAGCCGAAGTGAAAGCTCCGAAAGTCGCCATGGTCGCCTGCGCGAAATTAGCGGTGACGGAAGTCTTGAAGATGAGGACGACGGCGGTCGTCGCCAAAGCCAAGACGCACAGATCGACGATGTTGAGGAGAAAGATCTGCAGAAACATCGACAGCGTGATCGCCTTGACGGTGAAGTAGAGAACGCCCACCAAACCGACAACCAAGAGCAGATTGATCAGACGTCCGCGGTAGAGACCGCGTTTTAAGTTTTTGCGGAAAACCGTGAGATCGACCAGAAAATAGGCCACAACGAGGGATGCAACCAAAATCAGTATCTGTTTTAAAGCCAGATCAATTCCCGGCACTTGCATCACCCCACTTGATTATGTTCGCGGCCCAGACATATCCGATCCCGGCCGCCAGCATGCAGACGACGCTGCCTTTTCTCACCTTGCCCTGTTCCAGGGCGAGGTGCAAGGACAGAATCTGGTCGATCTGACCGATATGGCCGTAGTTTTCCAGATAGATGGTCTGGTCTTCGGAAAGACCGAAATCATTGACAAGACTCATATGGCCCGAGCGTTTGATATGCAGGATCGCCATATAGTCGATATCTTTCCTGGTGTATCCTGATTTTTCCAGCGCTTTGTCGATGCATTGATACCAGTTGGGCATCGACACTTCGTTCAACCTGTCCTTCATCTTCACCGGATCCATCAGACGAAGACTGGTGTAGGCTTCGTCCAAGTTGTCGCAGGTGATCTTGTTGCAGGTGCCGCCGATTTCCACGCCCGCGGTCCGGGAAAGCGAGCCGTCGGCGATGATATGGGAGCCCAGAAGCAGGTTCTTCCCGTAGTTCTTCTTCAGGATGATGGCGCCGCCTCCGGCGCCGAGATTGTACATCATCGACATATCCTTGTCGGTGTAGTCGATGAAATCGCCGTTGCGATAACCGCCGACGACCATGATACAATTGATCTCGTCATCGGCGATGAGCATGTCCTTGGCCATCTTGAGCGCCGACACCGTCGTGCAGCAACGGTTGGCGACATCGATGCCCCAGGCGTTGGTCGCCTTGATCCGATCCTGGATGTAAAGCGCCGAAGTCGTAAGCGGATATTCTTTCCATTCTTCGCCGACACAGAGGATGACATCGATTTCCAACGGATCCAGTCCGGTGTTCTTCAAGGCGTCAAGGGCGGCGTAAACACCCATTTCCTGGGTGCCGTCATCGGGTCCGGGAATGGTTTTTTCCCTGATACCCAGTTTGTCGATCACAGCCTGTTCGGTCCAGACGCCTTTGGTGGCGTCGCTGATTTCCCTGGCCGTCATCCGGCCGGAGGGAATATATACGCCGGTTCCGACGATGCCTACTGTCGGTTTGTTCATAGTTTCACTTCTTTCTTGGAGTGGGGATTGATCAAAGCCTCATGCCGCCGTTGACGTTCAGTGTCTGACCGGTGATGTAGGATGATTCGTCGGAAGCGAGGAAGGTCGCCACCTTGGCGATCTCTTCGGGCTGCCCGAGCCGTTTCAGCATCGTCAGCTGGGCGAATTTGTCGAGCAGGTCCTGCGGCACGGTCTTCAGGATGTCGGTCATGATGTATCCGGGAGCGATGGCGTTGACCCTTACCGGCACGCCCTTGCGGGCGAACTCCTTGGCCCAGGTCATCGTTAGGCCGATGGCGCCGGCCTTGGAGGCCGCGTAGTTGGCCTGGCCGATGTTGCCGAAGACGCCGACCACGGAAGAGATGTTGATGATCGAACCGCCGCCTTGTTCCTCCATTTGGGGGCCGACATGGCGGACCAGGTTGAACAGGCCTTTCAGATTGACATCAAGGACCAGATCCCATTGCTCATCGGTCATCTTCTTGGTCATCGAGTCGCGGGTGATGCCGGCATTGTTGACCAGGATGTCGATCCGACCGTATTTTGCCATGATCTCGTCGAAGAAACACTTGCACCCTTCGACATCGGTGACATTGAGTTCGTAGGGCAACACATTTTCCATTTGATAGGTCATCTCGCCCATGTCGGCGGCGATGACGGTTGCGCCCTCGCGGGCGAAATCCTTGGCGATTTCGCCGCCGATGCCCTTGGCACCGCCGGTGACGACCGCGATTTTACCTTTTAGTTTCATAATATTCCTCCTAATATCGTTTCACGATGACGGCGGTTCCCATGCCGCCGCCGATGCATAGACTTGCGAGTCCGAGTTTGAGGTCGCGTTTGGCCATCTCATGAAGCAGGGTGACGACGATCCGGTTTCCGGAAGCTCCGACCGGATGTCCGAGGGCGATGGCGCCGCCGTTGACGTTCGTACGTTGATAGATTTCCGCTTCGGAAAGCCCATGTTCACGGGACAATTCCTTGACGACGCCGATCGACTGGGCGGCGAAGGCCTCGTTCAGTTCGATCAGTTCCATCTCGCCGAGTTTCATCCCGGCAGCCTTAAGGGCGTTCCTGATCGCGGGAACGGGACCGAGCCCCATATAGCTCGGGTCGACCCCGGCCTGTCCGACGGCGACGATTTCCGCCAGTATCGGGAGCTTATATTGCTTGACAGCCGCTTCGGAGGCGACGATCGTGAAGCTTGAGGCGTCGTTGATGCCGGAAGCGTTGCCGGCCGTCACGGTGCCGTCCTTTTTGAAGGCTGGACGCAGTTTGGCCAGTTTCTCCAAGGAAGTGGTCCGGTTGGGATATTCGTCCCTGGCGAACACGATGGTTTCTTTCTTGGTCTGGATTTCGATCGGTATGATCTCTTCATCAAAGCGGCCTTCGTCGACAGCCTTGATGGCTTTGGTTTGGGAATTGATGGCGAAAGCGTCCTGTTCTTCCCTGGTGATGGCGTACTTTTCGGCGATGTTTTCGGCGGTGATGCCCATGTGGACCTGACCGAAGACATCGGTCAACGCGTCATAGACCATGTGGTCGACGAGATTGAAGTCGCCCATCTTGACCCCGTCCCTGACTTTCGCGGGGACGAGATAGGGGGCTCTGGTCATGGCTTCGATACCACCGGCGACGACGATTTGGGCGGCGCCGGACAGGATGGCGGAATAGGCGTTCATGATCGCTTTCATTCCGGAACCGCAAAGCATGTTGAGGGAGTAGGCGGGAACTTCCTGGGGGATTGCCGACTTGATCGAGATCTGTCTGGCGATGCCTTGTCCCAGACCGGCGGATAAAATGTTCCCGACAACCACTTCATCGATTTCGGATCCGCCAAGACCCAGGTCGCTCAGCATCCGTTTGAGAACGGTTGCCCCCAGATCGGCGGGATTGACATCCTTGAGGCTGCCCATGAAGGCGCCGATCGGACTTCTTTTCGCTGCTACGATAAATACTTTCTGACTCATCATTTCCTCCTATAATCAACTTAAAACGCTGAAAAAGACTTGATTTTCAGTCGTTTGAATTCTCTAGCTCCCTGAACAATCATTCACAGCGATTACAATGTGAACTTTTATTCATGTTACGAAAATAGTTTAGCGAATGATCTTTTGTTTGTCAAGCGCTTTCAAGCATTTTTATGTTTTCATTTTTTCTTTCATAAACCCTCATATCTGGCGGTCTATCAAGAAAATGGCGAAATATGGCGCTAAATCAGTCGTGAAAATGAAAACGGTAACAAAAAGAAGCAACATGAGAGTTTGTTCATGATATTTCATTTTCTGTTGCAATGGTAAAAAAATCATTTTCCCCTTGAAATGGGGCCCCGGTTAAGATAAAATGGAAAAAGGTGATGCCCATGAACCAGAACGGATTCCGTCCTCCCAAGACCAAGGTGGGGGAGAAAACCTTCCAAAGAATCATCAGGACCGGTAAGAAACTGTTCGCCAAGAACGGATTCCAGGCCACTTCGATCAATGACATCATTGCCAAATCCAAAGTCGCCGCCGGCACCTTCTATATCTACTTCGACAACAAACTGGCCTTGTATCTCTATCTTCTCCATGAATATCGTCTGGCGATCCGTCACGCTTCGATCGAGGCCACCCACAACCTGACGAGCCGACGGGAGATCGAAAGGGAGGGTCTCAAGGCGTTCATCATGTACGCCAAGAACGATCCTCTGGCCTACAAGGTGATCTGGGAGTCGCTTTTCATCGATCCGAAGATCTTCCAGGAATACTACCAGTCCTTCGGCGAGGCCTACATCTTCCATCTCGGTGAGTTCGTCCGCCGGGGCGAGGTCAGGGACGATGTCGATCTCGAGACCATGGCCTACGTGCTGATGGGCATCTCGAATTTCGTCGGTCTGCAGATCCTCTTCCGGGATGAAGTCTCCGAAACGGAGATCGACAAGGTCGTCGACGAGGCGATGAAGATCCTCGAAAACGGGATCTTCACGACAAAACAATAGTTATGGACATTAAAAAAGCACATCAGCCGATGTGCTTTTCTTCTGGAAAGAATCTGTCGAAGGTATCCATGTCCCAGGGCGAATTCTGCAGCAGATCCCCGATGTCTGCCGCCGACTTCGGCTTGCTGAAGTAGTAGCCCTGGAGGAACCTGACGTCGAGATCCGCCATTTTCTGGATCATTTCCTCGTTTTCGATGCCTTCGGCGATGACGACCTTCTGCTTCTGGAGCGCCGCCTGGATGGCCCGGATGATCCGGTCCGTCTCTTCGAATCCGTTCATGACCTTCAAGGTGTCCTCACGGCTGATCTTGATGATGCTCGCCTTGATGTCGTCCATGTCCTTGATGATCTCGAACTGGTCGCCCAGGTCGTCGATCGCGATCCGGAAACCGTATTTCCGGAACTCGGCGATGTTGTGCATGGCGACGGTGCTTTTGACGATGGTGTAGTAGTCGATGATCTCCATGCAGAAGGCTTCGGCGTTGAACTCGTATTTCTTGACGATGTCGAAGAAGGTTTTGGCGAGTCCGTCGACCATCAGCTGCTTCGGCGAGAGGTTGGTCGAAATGAAGATGTCGCGGAGCCGCAACTGCTTTTTCCAGGCCGTATACTGCTGGACGATCTTCTCGAATCCCCAAGCCCCGAACCAGGTGATGTCCCCGGTCAGGTCCATGACGTTCAGGAAGCGTCCGGGCGGCAGGATGCCCATCACCGGATGGTTCCATCTGAGCAGGGATTCGAGCCCGATCACCTTGCCGGTCTTGATGTCGACGATCGGCTGGTAGTAGAGGATGAACTCGTCATTCGAGATCGAGCGTTTGATCTCCTGGTAGTAGGTGATGTTCAGCTTTTCCTTCTCGATCAGGTCGGCGGAATACATATAGTAGCGGTTCTTGCCTTCCTTCTTCGATACGTAAAGCGCGATCTCGGCGTTTTTCACCAGTTGCGAGGCACTGATGCCGTCATACGGATAGACGACGATGCCGATCGAGGTCGTGATCTGCTCGTTGACCGTCCTCAGGGGCTGGTTGACTTCCTTCAGAATGTTTTCGGCGGTGTTCTTGACGAGATCGCCGGGCAGTTCCTTGGAGGAGATGTAGTAGATGAAGAGGTCGCTTTTCAGGTGACCGGCGACAGAACCCTTGACCGCCATCTTCTTCAGGCGGATGTCGGTTTCGCGGATGACCTTGAGCGTTTCCTTTTCCGAGTATTTTTCGCTGATGAAATGGAAATTGTCGAGATTCATGTAGAAAAGGACGCCGACTTCGCCTTCCTTGGCGTGATAGATCTGTTGGTTGATCTGCGCCAGCAGGTCGCCCGATTTCTTGCTGACGGCCCTGTTCTCGATGATCAGGTGCGAGTCGTCTTTTCCGTCTTCGGTTTCACCTTTGCGGATCAGCCGTTTGTCCTCGGCGCTTTTTTTCAGTTCCTTGGTCACGTTGCGGAACAGGAAGAAAAGCGTCACGGCGGTGACGATGACGATGATCGAGGCCACGACGGCATCGTAGGCGTGCTGTGCGGGCACGGCACTTAAAAACAGGAGAAAGGAATTGTTCAGACTAAACACCTCTATTCGAAATAATCCTTGCTGGCGAAGACGTCGATGCGTTTGTTTTTCGCCACTTTGTAGAATTGGTCCACGTAACGCGAGGCTTCCTCGAAAACCAGCGGCTTCGCGAACAGATAGCCCTGGAACACGTCCGTGGAGATCTGTTTGAGATATTCATATTGTTTCCGTTTTTCGACGCCTTCGGCGATCACCGTCATGTCCAGGTTATGGACGAGCTGGACGATCGTGCCGATGATGCTATGGTCCTTCTTGGGACCGAAAATGCCATCGACGAAGGATTTGTCGATTTTCAAATTGTCGAAGGGAATCTGCTTGAGATAGGTCAGCGAGGCGTAGCCGGTACCGAAATCGTCCAACGCGATCCTGGCGCCGACTTCATGCAGATAATCGACGACCTCTTCCAGATAGATGGAGGATTCGATCAACACACCCTCGGTGATCTCGAGGACGAGGAACTTCGGATCGATCTCGGTATCACGGATGATCCGCCTGAGGACATCGATGAAATCCTTCTGCATCAATTGGACCGGGCTGACGTTCACGCTCATGACGAACTTCTTGTCGAAGCGCTTCTTCAGTTCCACCTGCGCCAGGCAGGCCTGGTGCAAGATCCAGTTACCGATCGGAATTATCAAGTGGCTCTCTTCGGCGTTAGCCACGAAGATCTGGGGGCTGATTTCGCCCAGAGTGGGCGATTTCCACCTGACGAGGGCTTCGAAGCCATAGATCTCGTTCTTGTTGTCCACAAGCGGCTGGTATTTGAGATATAGTTGCTGATTCTTGATGGCCTGGGCCAGTTGTTCGGAGATCTGGGCGCGGTATGAGACCTCTTTCGTGAGCTGGTCGTTATAGAAGACATACTTGCTGCCCTGGGTCTCCCTGGCCTTGAACAGGGCGACATCGGCCCGTTTGATGAGGTCGACGATGTTACGTCCGTCGGACGGATAGATGGCGAGTCCGGCGTGCAGCATGACATCGACTTTCAGGCCGCTGACGTCGATCGGGTCGACGAAGCTCTCGAGCACCCGGTTGATTTCGTACTCGACCTTTTCGAGCGACTTGACGCCGGGAATCAGGAACACGAACTCGTTGCCGCCGTTGGCGTAGATGTAGTCCATGTTTCCGACCGCCTTGCGAAGTCTGGCGGCGAAATTCTTCAGCAACTCCTCGGAGACAGTCTGGCCCTTGGTGACGTTGATGCTTTTCAGGTTGTCGACTTCCAGCAGGCAGATGGCGGTCTTGTCGGTTTCCTTTTTCAAAATCTCGTCGATTTCCTGATGGCTGGCCTTCCGGTTCTTGAGTCCGGTCAGATTGTCGTAGACGAAGCTCTTGTAAACCAGTTCGACCTGTTTGCCGATTTCCCGGCTCATGATGTTCAGGGCGTCGGCGACATGCTTGAGTTCATTGTTTTCCTTGACTTGGACGTGGATGTTGTAATTGCCATGTTTGATTTCCTCGATCGACTCGAGAATGTCGTCGATCGGGGAAAGAGTCTTCTTGATGTTCCCGGAAAGGATCAGGGACACGAACAGCATCAGGATCAGGATGCCGCCCAAAATGATCAGGAAAGTGATTTCGAGCGACAGGGCCGGGCCGGAAGCGATGAAGACCGTCACGATCCAGTCGGTTCCGGGAATCGCCTGGTATTCGACCAGGTATTTTTCCCCGAACAAGTTCAGTTTCTGATGGGCTCCGGATAGGTTGATGCCATCGATCACCGCCATCATGCCCGAGCCGGGATAACCGTTTGTCTGGTCCAAAGCGTCGATCTCAGTCTCCGAAACCAACTCATATCCGACCAGCGAGGCGTCGGAAGTATGCAGGACCGTGACCGTGGTTCCCTTTGCTTCCAGGATCGTGAAGGACTTGGACACGTTGTCCGCATAATAGTCATAGGCGGTGAAGACATCCTGAAGCGAGGACAAAAGCACATCGATGCCGGCATAACCGACAAGCGTGTCCCCGTCATAGACCTTGTGGGCGAAAGTGATGGCATTTTCCCCGGTCAGGGCGTCGAGATAAGGAGAAGAGACAGCTTCGTCCCCGTTACCGAGATCAAGATACCATTGCCTTTCTGTCAGCGCCCAGTCAGGTCCGGAAATCTCGTCGCCGGTGCCGATGTAACAACCGTCGGTTCCTGTGGAGCAGTTGTTCGCCGAAGCTAGGAAGATGAAGTTGTAGACCCCTTCATAGCTGAACTGATAGAGCGAATCGATCTCGCTCTTGAAATTGACATATGTGATGTAGTCGGGCTCCGAGGTGTCGGTGACGATCGGAGCGCCACCGTTTTCGATATAGACCAGATAATCGATGATCGAGGGATCTTCGGAGAGGATCGAGACATCGCTTCTGGCGTCAGCGACGAAGGCGCCGATCGATCCCGAGACATTGAGGGTCTCGGTGTCGAGTCGGGCCGTTTCCGTTTTATCCAGATTGTCGAGATATACGAAGGTCAGAACCGCCATGACCAGGACCAGGAACAAGGCGTCGAGAAAAACCGTCAGGCTGACGATCTTCCTGGCCAGGGAATTCTGTTTCGGTTTCAGCTTTTTATTCTGCAATCACATCACCCGCCAAAAGAAAGTAATCATTCGCCCCAGGACCGGAAGAAATCGAACAGGCCCCAGGGAGTGTCGGTCGAGATCGGATCCTTGTCCCGGATATAGACGTTGAAACGTCTGGTCCGGTTCTTGGTGGAGAATCCGATATAGAAATATTTGCCCTCAATGACCTGAGGAAGGGTTATTTCATTCAACTCCATATATTCGTTGACACCGTATAGGGTGTAATCGGAATATTTGATCTCGTAAGTGTAGAGGTCATTCAAATACTGGTCAAGCGGCAATTCCACGGTGAACGAGAAGAACCCGCTTCGGTTACGTCCGAAACTGTAATTATATGCTCCGGAATAGGTGTAGATGAACTGGGTCATCTTGCTGATGAGGCCGCTCGGGGCGATTTCGGGGTCGATGACAAGTTCGGTAAAGGTCGGATATTCAAGTGGGTCATCGACGCCGACGATCGAATCGTCCCCGTCAGTAAGGAAGTTTTTGACAGTGACGATGACCATCTGGTTGCCGAAATCGACCGAATCGGCGGCCAGGGTGCAGGTCTCTTCGCCGGCGCCGGTGCAATAGTAGATGTCGAAAATGAACGTGGCGTTGAATTCGACGTCGGTGACAGTGACATAATAATAGGCGTTATGCATCCCGTCTTCGGAAGTGACACGGTACAAAATCATGACCTCCTCTTCTTCGCCGGGTTCAGCTCCGGTATCGGGGAATACCGTATAATTGGTCTTGAGCAGCGATTCTTCTTCCACAGTCGCATCCGAGCCGACTTCATCGGTCCAATACCAACCCGAAGTGCTGCTGTAGGCGAATCGGGAAATCGTGGCTCCGTAGGGCAGATAGTCGAGCATGTACGGCACATATGATGCCAGCGGAATATTGGATACTTTGCCGTCGACCTTGAAGAACTCGTAGAAGTCCAGGTTCGCTCCGTCATAATCGATACCGTTAAAATAGACTACCGGAGAATAATCGGTATTGATCACGCAGGTCTGATTGTATGCACCGGATTGATCGCAAGTATAGATATCCGGATATGAGGTCTCGTTTGCCAGTTGGGAGAACCGTATGTCGGAAAGATAGGCGTTCACACCTTCGAGTTTGCTGATTTCCAGAGATGTGGAAAGTGTCACATAATATGCCGTCCCATCGCGATGGAACGTGAAACTAAAGGTATAGATTCCGGGAATGGTATCATAATCCATGTAAATCAACAGGTAGTTGCCAACGCCATAAGTGATGCCCACGATCGCTTCCGGAAGATAAGGTGTCAGGCCATCAAGGCTCGTCGCCGAAACGTCGATCGTGAAATAGGACTGCGCCCCTTCGGTGATGTTATACAGATCGAGGCCCTGGTCAAGACCGAGGTCGACCGTGAAAGTCGTGAGTTCGTTTTCGCGTTCGGCGTATACGTCTTGGGGATCGGTTTCGTTCCCGTCCTTCATGACGGAGACAAAGTCGATATTCCTTTCATACATATGGTGCGTGTAAGTGTTTGAAGTGCCGTCTTCGGCTTCGATCACATATTCAAGCAGGTAGTCTTTATAGCCGCCAGAATACGTCACGGATACCAATCTGGCACTCGTAACCGCTGCAAAAGGCGAAATCACAAGCGAACCGGAAGTCATATAGGAAATATCGTAGGTGGCATTCGAAACGTATCCCGGCAAGGCGCCGTTGATGTTCTCGGTGAAGTTGTCGGTGGAAGTGTCGATCTCCAGGGCATAACCCAAGTTGACATCAGAGGTTATGGCCAGTCCGTTGATCGCTAAAGAATCTAATTCGGAATAATAGGAAAAATCAGCAATCGTTTTGGCTGAGGATGGCGCTTTCAAAAAAGTGACCGAGTTCAAGGTGCTCGCAGGAAAATAACGGTAAGTGAAATAAAACTCTCCCATCCTCAGGTTACCAAGAAACGTGAAAGTGATCTCGTAGGTCCCTGTTCCCGAGTCGATCACGGTTGGAACCGATGAAACCGTGTAATAATCCGCCGGAACAGTTGAATCATCACTGTATTTTAACACAAAATAGTCTTTGAAGTCATAGCCGGCAGTAAAGACTGCGTTAGTATCGGTGAAAACAAATCGGAGCGAACCCGTTGATCCGACATCACCCAAACTTGTCACATCGGTCGGAGTCGATGAAGCGTCGATCAAACTTCCACCATCGAAAGCCACATCGGTTAGCCCGGTGGTTCCGCCGCCGTATTGAATTCCCGGAGTGAAAGTGATGTAGATCTCGTATTCGGTGAAGTAGATTTCATGGGCAAAGCGGTCGTCACAGACAAACGCTTCCGAATAAACAGTAAATGTTCCTAATAGATTATCCTCATCATCAAAACCGATATCCTTGGAAGGTATCGTGATTTCGAGCATTGCGGGATATGCGGTCGAGATTCCCGCCTCAGCTTCGCTCACTAATAATGCCCTGAACGCAGTGAGTTCCGCTTCCGAAGGCGTATGCCCATAATAATCTTCCGCCGATATGGCAATCAAGGCATATGCGGAAGTCAACGCCTGGGTGATTTCATAAGAAACCGAAGTGTTGCCGGTCAAGTAGGCTTCCATGCTGATTGTCAAATCGATTCTTTTGTTTAAATCGTCAACCGTCGCGCTTTCCAGCATCGTGCCGCTACCGCCGATTTCTTCCAGTTTCAATGGCACGGCAACACTCGGAATCAATTCTGATTTTTCATTGAAAATGGTTTGACGCATATCATTGTATTTGTCAATCACCACCTGAGGCAAAGGATCGGTATACGTTCGGGACAAATTTTCATAATCGGAATAAAGCGATATGCCCGTTTCAAAATCCTCTTCGTTGACGACTCTCATATCGTCAAGATTGATATTTGTCGGCAAGACAGCACCGTAACTAGCTCCTGCGGTCGTAGACAAAACATACATTCCATATTCGCGGTAGTTTTCCCCAAATTCATCTTGGAATCGGTCGGCCAACAAAATACTGGGCATATAATAGATATATTCCGTCAAATCTGAGTTCGTGCGCATTTCGAATGCATCATCATACATGTACTGGGTTGGGGAATCGGTAAGATTGGGATCATACGGATCTTCAGTGATCCATTTTACGTCCAATTCAAGCGGGTCATAAAAGACAAGCGGTGTATTGCCCGCCGAGTAACTCGTTGAAGACGTGAAACTGAAGGACGTTCCCGGACTGCTGATATAGGTGGCAATGCTCCCAACCTGCAAATACAAGTTGTTAACTGTCGATTGATATGTGTAAGGCGCTCTTGAGCCTGATTTGTTCGTAATCGTGACTTGAGCGTAATAAAAACCAGTGAATACCGCCTGAGAGGTGTCTCCGTACCGAGCGGAATAATATAGGGCGTCATTGAACTGAAAATATCTGGCGGAGTTGGCAAAGCCATAGTCCTGGTCCAATCTGCCGATCAGATCAATTTCCGGATTGGCGTTGACGATGAAGTCAAAACTGCCTTCGTCGGTTGACATGATGCCGCGGGTTCCTCTTTGAAGGCGACCGAAAATGCCACCGAATCCACGTTTTGTCCTCGGTTCCTCCTTAGTCATGCTCGCTGGGAAGATCGTTGAATTTCCATCGTCTAAAAAGAAAGTCGACACATTGGCGTAGGTCAGAGCCACTTTGTCTATGGAACCATATTCAGTGCTTGGTATGGCCTTGATGTTCCCGTAGTTGATGGCGGTGTTGATGTCGACAGTCGTGGTTGTCGTTCCTAAGGATCCGGCGACGTACGTAGCACCGACAATGCCTCCGGCGACGTCAGTTCCCGATATTGTCCCATGATTCAGCATCCGTCTCATGACACATAAGCCATATCCGACAACTCCACCTGCGGCAGCGTAAACCGCAGGTCTGTCGTTGGACGCAACTTGAGTATTCGGATAGTATTTCGCTCCGGTAACGCCTCCAAGTGGATCGTCCGTTCCAAATCGCAACGCAACAGCAGTATTATATGAATCAGTCGAATAAGGCCCGATCACACTGGAAATCGCCGAAATGTTACCAAAATTCAGTCCGTTGGAAATGATTGAAGATTGTATAGAATCGTCAAGAAGATGCTCGCTGGTAGTGACGCCTCCGGCAATAGCCTCCGAATACAAGGAAGTGGCAATAATTCCTCCGGCGCGAACATAACGGTATGCCAAAGCGATTATGGCCCCGTTGTTCGCGGTATCATACACTCTGGCACTGCCATTGATCGTCGCGGCGACAATTCCACCGACAGTGACTCCGGATGTGTACGCGGTGACTCTATTAGCAGTATAAGAATTTGTAGATAGCGTCGTAGTGCCTGAAGTCGAGGAATTGTAGATGCGAAGTGCGCCCAAATTGGCGCTGTCCTGAATCGAGCCGGCATTAAAGGTGGCCACGCCCGCAGCAAAGGTGTTGGTGCGGCTTCGGATACCATAATATGTAGCAGAATAAGAAGTGGATATTTCACCGTAATTGACCGTGTTAATGATGCCTTTAGTCGCAATCGGCTGTGTTTCCGACATTCCATCGTCATTCAGATCGCCTGCATAATTCAAATTAACGACTCCGCCGATGTAAACGTTGGGATACCCGGAAGTCGAGGAATTGATGTATGCCACGACAATGTTACCTTTATTTAAAGAGTTTTTGAGATACTTGCCCGCGGACAATTCTTTTGCGATGCCGGCGACATATAAAGTGTAAGTCGCAACAGAGACATTTACCACGGTGATATCGCCGTAATTGTCAACATTCAAATAACTGACATTGTTCGACGACGTGATTCCGGTAATGATGAGCCCGGTTGTGAGGGTAATCAGTGTGGAACCGCCGCCATTCATGTAACTAATATTGCCATAATTTGCCGAGAACCTGATCAGCGTAGGGTTGTCGTTCAGCGAGAAGTACAGCGGTGATATTTCTTTGTAATAGGCATTATCGTATTCAAAGATAGCGTAATTATAGACTCGGGAAAGCGTCACCGCAGCTGATCCGATATCGAAAATCGTTCCTGTGAAAGTGAACAGTTGATTGGCCGCGCTTGCGCCGGTAGTGTTGTAATCAAAGTTTCCATGATTCAGCAACAAGGCGTATTCGACGTCTGCTGATGTGTTCGACACACCGATCCCGGCCGCAGAAATGATTGCGGTAGATGTCTGGTAAGCGGCATGGATGGTGCCGCTGTTATATAAGTTCGCGAATTGATAGACATTGCTAATCTCCAAAATCGGAGCCAAGCCCGACAATTCACCAAAGACGCCCCCGGCTCTCTGTCTTGAGGGCAAAACGACCGGTGAGGTGATATTGATTATACTGTCGAGATAAATATCCCCCATATTGGCAACGTCAACGAATTTATGGATCGCTGAGACTGTATTGTAGATATATCCGACAACTCCACCGATCTTGACATCGATGGTCGAGACGCCGCTTGCAAGCGAGAAAGTCGAGGCGGTTCCGAACCCATAGATCGCCGCATGGTTGACCGCATTGTTTACTGATAATGTTGCCGCATCGGCCGAACCGATGATTCCGCCAATGTAATAGTATGGTCTTATGCTGTAACTGGAGTTGATGACATGGGTGTTGGCATCGAGCGTACCGGTGGTCGCAACGCGTTGGATCAAGCCCGAAGCTTGTCCGACCACGCCGCCGACATGGGTTTCGCCGATGGCGGTGGTCCCCAGATCGATATTGACATCGATCAGGACGTCTTCGATCGTGCCGCCCGTCATTCTTCCCGAAAGCATGCCGATATGGAAGATGCTGCTATAATAGGAATCCGTATTGGTCAAACTGATGGAGGAGTCGTTGATGTTGAGATCGGAAACAATGCTTCCCGACCCAAGCACACTGAAAAGTCCGGCATAATACAAGGAACCACGCAAAGTTCCGGTTGTAATCGTCAGATTATGGATATAGAAGTTGTCTCCCAAAGTGGCGCCTTCATCATTGTACCCGGACAGTGTCCCATAGAAAGTGACGCTCGGAGTTCTGTAAGCTGTAGGACTGATCGTGCCCATATCGATGCTGTTGGTGAGGACATAATGGTAATATGCATAGCCAAACGTACCGATCGCATCCGTCTTGAATCCGATCAGTCTGGCGAAGAACGCGAGATCGATCGCATCGGAAAGCAGATATTGACTGTTATCGCCATCATAGGCGAGCCCTTGGGCCAGAGGATAACATTCATAAGGATAAAAGAACCAGTGATTCGTTACTTGGTTTAATACTGAAGACGCGGACTTGAGCGTGGCTGTGGTTTCGCCGGTCGCAAACGCGTTCGGAGTCGCCACATCGAAAGTCTGTGTTCCGACGACGACTTGAAGCAGATATACCGTGGAGTCATAGACGAGGTTGGCAATCGTTCCGGAGTTGGTGTATAGCACCGGTTGACTCGTGAACTTGTTGATATAGGCAGCATTCATAACCACTTTGGATACATAATAGGAATTGGTGAAAGTGCCGGTATTTGTATGTACCATGCCGGCGGCCTGGAAATCGCCGCTCGAACTGCCGACGCGATACCGGATACCGGCCTCGAGCACATCGGTTCTGTTGTCATAGACGAACACGTGGTCGACGATACCTTCATTAAGCCCGACAAGGTTAGATACTTTGGTGATGCTGACATGGAGGTTGAGGAGTTCCAAGGTCGGATTGATCAGACCGAAATTGCGAAGTTCGCCCTCATTGGTCGTGAACATCGTGTAATAGGGAGATAGCGCGATGTCGACCAATTCCAAATCGACCAGCTCTTCATGGACCAAATAATCGTAACCGGCGACATACAGGTTCGAGATGACATAGCCTTGGCCGTCGAAGGTGCCCGTGAAGTTGTTTTCGTGCAAGGTTTCGGTAGAATCCAAAAAGGAGTAACCGATCGGAATGAACATTTTCGCTCCGAGCGTGGAATAATCGATATTGTTTCCAAGAACATAGTCAAGCGACATTAGAAAGGCGATCTTATCCTGGTCCTTGGCTTGGATCGCCAAGGTCGGATAGGTTCTTTCATAGGAGACATCTACCGAGAACCGATAAAGTTCCTCGGCGGTGTCAATACGGATGAATTTGTCCGCAACTGCGGTCTCGCATGCGGATAGAGCAGTCGCATCCAGGCAATAAATGTCACGAAGATCGGAATATGTGATATAGTCCGAACTGGAACTTTGCGATGTCAAAGTATCTTCCCATTCATAGGTTCCGTCGAAGATCATGGCGTCATAAGGCGAGGTTTTCCCTGGGAGTTGAGCACTGGTCTTTTCCACAAACAGCGCGGAAACGGACAAGGAAAGGGCAAAAAGCAGCAGAACGACAAGCGTTCGCATGATGTTCAGATGTTTGACAAATGACTTGTTCATCGTTTCAATCCCCCTTTTACCATGAAGTGCCCCACGGCGTTTCCGTCAGTCCCCAGACATTCTCGGGACCGTTGGAAGCTTGAACCGCTTCAACGGAAAAACCCAGTTGCAAAGAATATCCAACCGGGTAGGCCTCGAATAGCGAACCCGACGAAATGATCATGCCGATTTCCATGGGAGTCGACTCTCCCTCACGGATCACAGGATCCATATAGTACATGTAGTCGTCTATAACACGGTTGTCATACCATACATCGTTATTTTCCAAATCTTTCATTTGGTAGTTGAAGGGCATGTATCCATCGATCAGAATCGACAACTCCGTAATCGATTCGTCATAATTGACAATCGTAAGTGCGAGTTGCTCGTAGATCTTGACCCGGAAGTAGGTGTCGACGTTGCTTGATACCTGGAGATACACTCTCAAGTTATCAAAATAGTTGAAGGCAGCGGGACTGACGATATTAACGTCATAAATTCCCGGTTTATAGACATCGGGTAAAATCTCGACCTCGGTTGCTTCGATCCGGTTATCAGATTCGTCAACGAAATACAGATCAAGATCGACCTGGACGAAGCCGACTTCGACATTGATGATATCCTCGAATTTGCCGGTGAACCACGCATAGGTCGAAAAGACGAAAAGGAAAAGCGAAAAAGCCAGCAAAGCCAGCGAGATGAACATCTTCCTTTTCAGACTTCTGTCGAGCATTTTCACCACTTCTTTCCGGTGGTTCATGATCGTCGAGGGCACATTGTCATCCGGCTATCGGGATAAAAAAAGGCCATTGTCCGACAATAGACATTTTTCTATTCCGGTCCTGGAAATAAAAAAACGCCCTCGTCATTACAGACAACGGCAACTGGCTGCCATCTTATCGAAGGCCCTATAGCTTTGCGTCACTAACTTTCGCTAGTTTTGCTATTTACGGAGTTATTATATAACCGCTTACATTGTTTGTCAACAAGCATCGGGTCAATTTATGCTTTTTTTTCGCAAAAATGGTGGATTTTCGGGCCCATTTCCGGCGGCGGGGCGTCCGAACGGCCAAGAAAACGCCCCATCCTGCGCATTCATCATGTATTTCTCACAATATTTTAGTTGTTTTTCAGGGTATTTAATGTTATGATAAGTAGTGCAAATTTAATAAGGAGTGGAACTACATGAAAAGCCTGTCAATAAAAAAGATTGTCATTATTTTCACCGTATTGATCACGATTGTGGCCTCGGCAGTCATCGTCGCCTATACATCGGGAAAATCATATTCACCGTCGCTCAGCGATCCTGACGGCGTGTTTTATGAAAGGCTGGACGGCCAGGGCAACGTGGTCTATACGATTACAAATAAAGAGATGTTCGACCAGATCAAGAAAAACGACGGCGTCCAGCAACTGCTTTACATGGTCGACGGCGAACTGCTGCACGATTATCTCCAGAATCTGACCAACGAAGAGATCCAGAACAAGATCTTGGTCCTAACCTATGGGACTTCCGACGCTGATGAAATCGCCGCTTTGACCGCCGACGAAAAGACCAAGCTCGAAGACGATTTCGCCTTGAACATCCAACTCGCCGGTTTTGAAGGCCGGGTAGAGGAATATGCCAGCCTGGTATTGGCGAGGGAAGCCTATGTAAGGTATTTGATCGTCGACAACGGTGACATCACCGATCTCCAGATCGCCAAGCAGTTCATCAACAACACCTGGGAGGACATCTCCGCCCTTCGCATCCGCTTCATGAGTTCTAGCGACGCCACCGCGGTCATGCGCCATTTCAATCTCTTGACATTTGAAGCGACCAGCATCCGGGAATACAAGGGCTTCATCTACAAGCTCGAAACGCTTCTCGATCCCTCTGACAACATCGTCGAAGCCTATATCACCGTCACCCCTTATTATTTCGATGAGGACCACAACATCGTCGACCTCAATGACGACATCGCCTACACCTGGAACGAAACCGGCAACTTCTATACCGTTACCGGTGACGACAACGAATATTATCTCGATGAATTCGGCAATCTGCTCGACAGTTCCGACAAGAGCATCATCGATCATACCCTGATTTTCCAAGACAAGGCCACAGCGGAAACATACAAGACCGAAAATACGACCTACTACACCGTTTCCAAGACCGATCCTTTCAACACCGACGAGGATACGATCGTCCGCGATTCCGAAGACCAGATCGCTTTCACGATCGACAAGGACGGCAAAATCTATGATGCCAGCTCCGTCGATGTGACCGCGACCACGGACCTGTTTGTGAACAAGGTCTACACTCCGATCGCGGATGTGACGAGAATCACCGAGAACATCACCACGGAACTCACCGATCAGGAAGTGCTCGCCAAATTCATCTTGATGTACAATTATATCTACGGCGAATATCGCGACCCGCTGCCGGAAGACGCAACCACAGACGAACTCATCGCCCTTGACGATGCCAATCTTCAGTTCAGCTTCGATACTGTGAAGACAGCCCAGGCATCGCTCGCCACCTACATGTTCAAGACGATGAATCTAGAAAATCCCTATACTCCGAGTGCTAAAAGCTATCCCGGAGCCAACGATACTTCCTATTATCTCATCTACAAGTTGACCCAACCGGAAAAACTCGATGCCGAGACCACCATGATCGACAACATCGAATCCCAGATCCAAATTCCGACGGTAATCGGATCCGACATCACCCTGCCGACCACCGGCTGGTACGGTTCGACGATCGCCTGGACGCCTTCCGATGACACCTTCATCACCAACAAAGGCGTCGTGACCAATCCCGACGCGGATACCCAGGTCACCATGAAATACCGCATCACCTTCAACGGCAAGACCAGAGACGGCTCGATCGTGGTCACGATCCTTGCGAGCGGCGACACCGTGCCCGTCGATCCCTCGACCGATACCGAACCGACTTTCGAATCGATCCTGAACGATAGCGCCCAGTATGACGCCTTGCGCCAGGTACTGGTCGACAACATGCTCAATTCTTCCTCCGCTTCCACGACCGTCAATTCCTATCTCGGCCAGATGCGCGCCGATTACGGATTCCAGATCTACGACTACTATGTCGGCGTCGACTACAAGCAGACTTACTCCAGTTATAAATCCACGAACGACGGCGACAAGACGGTCTTGGCTTCCCTCACCGGCAGACCCGGTGCCGAAGACCAGAAGATCGAGATCACCGCTGACGAGTTCTACCAATATGTGCTCGAAAAGAACGCCGCCCTCTATACGATGTATGCCACCCAATACAAGGAACTGGTCAATTCCGTCTTCTTCACCGACATGTTCGGAACCGAAACCGCGCTGTTGAAAAACAAGAGCGTGAAAATGACCGACCTCATCAATTATGTCGAACAGGTCAAGGACCAGTATCCCTCCATGCAAAGGTACTATGCCCAACAGGGATACACCTTCCCGTATGACTCCTTCCAGGAATACATCTACATGCAATACAACGGTGCCACCAACGAGACCGAACTGTTGCAGAACCTGTTGCTTTCCACGCTTCAACCCTATCTGATCCAGGAAACGATCGCCAACTATGATCTCCTGCAGCTCATCTATCCGACGATCGAAGAGGATTATCAGAACTATTTCAGTTTGAATGTCAGCCACCTGCTCATGTACTTCGATTTCAACGAGGACGGACAGGCCGACGACTACTACGCTTATCTTGATACGCTGGATGCCGCCGGTCAGGAACAGTTGCAGACCTTGAAGGCCAACTTCGAAACCGCGATCCGCGATTATCTCGCCGATGCCGACAACACCTTCACGACCATGGTTTCCACCTACAGGGCCGCTTCCCGCGAAGACGACACTTGGGGCGTATACAAACAGAAAGGTTTCTGTCTCCTGACCCAGGATCTCAATGAATCAGACGGCAGCGGCAATTCGGTTTCGATCACCTACAGCGGTACCTACGGAGTCAAGGACAAATACGTTCCCGAATTCGTCGATGCCCTGGTCCAGCTCTATCAGGAATACATCCTGCCGCAAAACGCCACCAAGAACCAGATGTACTCTTCGCTCGTGACGACCGTCAACGGCGTCCATCTGATCCTGGCCACCAAGGGCGACGACTTCACTCAGCCTTCCTGCCAGTTCGCGGAAACGGATCCCGACAATCCCGTGTATGCCGCCGGTTTGGAAAATGCCAGCGACATGCCCTCGATGGATCAACTTGAGGTCTATGCCGAGTATTATTTCCTGAGTCAGATCTATGATCTCTCGCAAACCGATGTGGAAACCGTTTACGGCATCACGGTTCCCAAGATCCAGGCCGCGTTGAAATCCAGTCTCGATTTCTATGCCGGCGACCTGATCAAGAGCTTCTACGTGGTCGGTTCGATCAATATCGACCAGGCCGACCGGATCTCCAGCGGCAGATTCGACACGACCTCATATCTTGACAAGTCGGACGCCGAACTCATGACGATGCTTGTCACCACGAGGGACGCTTATTACGAAGCCCTGTTCGCCACCTACACCCAGGAATGATCCCCTGAACATAAAGAAGACCGCAACTCGATCGTTGCGGTCTTTTGTTTGTCAAAAATTCATTCCTTGGTCAGTTTGTGCTTGTAGAACCTTTCCCGGTCCAGAACGGGGATCGGGGCGGTAAGGTCCTCGATCTTGATCAGATCGAGTTCCTCGCCGAGGACACAAAGTTTCGAATCGACGTTGTCGATGAAATGGATCACGAGCGCTTCGGCGATGTTGGGTTTCTTGGGGGATCCGAAGTTACCGTAGTAATGATGGCTGAGCATGATGTGTTCCAGAAGCATGGTTTCCTCCGCGTTTTCCATGCCGAGGTCCCTCGCGGTTTCATGGATCAGGCCGGTGCCGATCGTGATATGGCCGATCAGACGGCCCTTCACCGTGTATTCGCTACCTTCGTACGAATCGAATTCCATGATCTTGCCGATGTCATGGAGGAAGATCCCCGCATAGACAAGGTCCGCGTCCAGGAAAGGATAGACCTTCAGGAAGCCATCCGCCAGCAGCAACATCGAATGGGTATGGTAGGCAAGTCCGGAAATGTAGGCGTGATGGAACTTCGTCGCCGCCGGGTAGAGATAGAAGTCGTCGGCATGATCAAGGTAGATCTTGTCCGTGATCGCCTTGATGACGGGATTCTTGATCAGTTTCAGCTTGTCTTCGATGCCTTTCCGGATCTTCGCCAGATTGATCGGGGCATAGTGGTAGAAAGCGCGCATCAGGCGTTCCTTTTCCTCGTCGCCCAATTTCATTTCCCCGATGATCTGGACGGAGGAGGCCAAAAGGTGGATCTTCTCCTTGAAGACGATCGCCTCTGTTTTGAAGAAGTAGATCTTGTTCAAGGACAACTTCTCGTCCTTGTCGACCCTGACGATCAGGCTTTCGCCCTCATCGGAAGTCACGTTGCAGGCATAGGTGTCATAGGTGGAGGGATTGATCTGGTCGACTTTTCCGTAAAAGTCGTATTTTTGTCCGATTTCGAAATTCATAGAGGTCACTCGCTTTCTTTCTGGAAGATCCAGGTGCCGATGTCGGCAAGTTCATAGGTGTCGTCTTCGGAAGCCTTGGCCTTGTCCGTCGATGACAACAGGAGTTTGTAGCCTTCGGGAATCACGATCGTTTCTTCATCCGCTGTCGGTTTGAAGATGATGATCAGGTTGCAACAGTCGTTATAGTGGAGCATCAGGGAATTGGTCTTCAATACGAACACTTCCGCGTATTGGCTGAGTTCGGAACTCGATTTCAGGCGGAAGCAGGGAAATTGTTTCCGGATCGCGATCAGTTTCGCGATATAGTCGACATCTTCCTTGTTGCGGTCGTAAAGGGTCCAGTCGATCCTGTTGATCCTGTCGCCCGACTTGAAGGAGTTCTCGACATTGTTCTTGGTCCGGTAGAATTCCTGTCCGGCATGGAGGAACGGCACCCCCTGGGACAGGATCACCATGGAGGTGGCGAGTCTCTCCTGCTTCTTCACCAGCGCCCGGTCCTTGACGATTCCAAAGGCTTTGTCGAAGAAAGTCATGTTGTCGTGACACTCCACATAATTGATCGACTGGGTGGTGTATTTGAACTTGAAGCGGTTCAGGGCGCTGCCCAGGACGAGGTTCGTGACTGCAGCCGCCTTCGAGGGATCGCCGGTGGCGTAGCCCTTGTCTTCGGCTTCGAAGGTCTTGCCCTTGATCGTGTCGCGGAAAGTATCGTTGAAGAAACCGATTGTGTAGAGGACATTCTTGTTTTCCATATGGGCCATGCGGTCGGCCATGATCGAGGAATGCATCTTCCAACCTTCACCATAGACTAAGTAGTGCTCGTCCAGGGCATGCAGTTCCTGTCTGACGTCGTTCATGGTCTCGAAATCGATCAGTCCCATCAAATCGAAACGGAAGCCGTCGACATTGAATTCGGTTGCCCAGTAGAGGACGGAATCGATGATCAGTTTCCGGATCATCTTCCGATGGGTGGCGAGATCGTTGTTGCATCCGGATACGTTCGTATAGATGCCGTCCCGGTCGACATGGTAGGCATATCCCGGAACCAGTTTCTCGAGAGGGAATTCATGGGCGTCATAGACATGGTTGTAGACCACGTCCATGATGACCGAGATCCCGGCTTCATGCAAGCCGTCGATCATCCGTCGCAATTCGTTGATGCGGCTGTAGGGATCATCGGGTTCGGTCGAATACCAGCCTTCGGGTACCAGATATTGGACGGGATTGTATCCCCAGTTGTAGAGTTTGTCGGGGTTCGCCTCGTCGACACCGCCAAAATCGAAGACGGGCATCAGTTGCACATGGGTGATCCCGAGCGTTTTCAGGTAGTCGATTCCCGCCTTGTTTCCGGCTTTGGTCTTCAATCCCGGTTCGATCACGCCCAGGTACTTGCCCCGGTTGGAGAATGGGACCGTGGGATCGGTGGTGAAATCCCTGACGTTCATCTCGTAGATCACGGCGTCAAGCGGGTTGCCGGCGAAGCGGGAAAAATGCTTCATCCGGAAAAGTTTCGTCTTGTCGATGACATAACTGTATGAGGCTTCAAGCCTCGAGGAAATGGCATAGGGGTCGGTGACGATCTGTTCCTTGCCGTTCACATACACATGGAAGCGGTAGCAGCTGCCCTCGAGGTCGCCTTCGACAACGAGGCGCCAAACTCCGGCATTGGTGTATTCCATATGCAGGTGGGACACTTCATTGTTGGGACGGACGAGTTCCAGGATGACATACTTGGCCACCGGACTCCAGATCTTGAATTTGGTCTGTTCGGACTCATAGGTGAAGCCGAGGTCGTTCTTGCGATAGCGGTAGATGTTGTCGAAAAGTTCGGTGCGGACGATCTTGCCGGTATAGAGTTCCGATTTTTCGCCGGACTGATCGACGACATGATAGATCTTCCGAAGCTCGATGTAGGCATCGAAAGAACAGGTGAGCTTCACTTCGCTCGCCAGATTCGTCTTCTGCAACACCTTCAGGGCGATCGTCTCATCATTGCCGTTCAGGGTGTAGGTGTTCTCCTCGTGGAAGTTCTTGAACGGGATGATGATCGTCAACTCATCGAAGTTGTCGAGATAACAATAGAATTTTCGCAGATCTTTTTTCATGTCTAGGCTTTCAGTCCTTGGCTGTTGAGATGGTTTTCGAGATATTCACGGAGCCTTGCCTTTTCATTGGGCAACTCCCCGGTAATGACTTTGTAGGTGATTTCATCGATTATGGATCCGATGATCCTGGCATCGGTCAGCTGGGTCTCCTTCAGGATGTCCTCGCCTTTGAAGGCGAGTTCGCAGGTCGAATGGATCGGCATCTCCTGCCACATCTTCACAAGGTGTTTTTCCTGATCGTTATGGTGATCGAGAACCCGGTTGACCCGGTTGGCCTTCAGACAGATGTCGATGCCGTTGGCGTATAGGATCATGACGTTGAATGTGTCTTCTGAAGTGACCGTGATCAGGTTGATCAAGGTTTTTACCAATGTCTTCTGTTTGTTAGAAAAACGCCAGGCGGCGGGAATTTCACCTTTGTCCAGATAAAAACAAAGAGCGAAGAATTCCGGCAGGTCCAATTGATAATCTTCACGTTCGGAAAGAACTTCAAGACCCTTTCCCAGACCGGGAAGGATCTCGCCGATCGCGGCCTGATGGAGCAGCCGGATCGCTTTGGGAGCGTGGGGATAGACGATGATCTTCTGGAGTTCCGACAGAATCCTTTCATTGGCGATCCGCTTGAGCAGTGTGCGTTTCGCCATCGTGGCGGCGAAAGTGTCCGGCTCGATGTCGAAGTCAAGCTTGCTGACAAAACGGAAGGCGCGCAGGATTCTCAGGGCATCTTCCTCAAATCTCTCCAAGGGGTCGCCGATCGCTCTGATGATGCCTTTTTTGAGATCTTTCTCACCGCCGAAAAGGTCGATGATTTTCCCTTCCAGATCCATCGCGAAGGCATTGATCGTGAAATCGCGCCGTTTGAGATCTTCTTCCAGGGAAAGCGAATAATCGACTGATTCCGGATGCCGGTGGTTGATATACTTGCCTTCCTTACGGAAGGTCGTGACTTCGTAGGTGAAATTGTCCATGAACACGGTGACCGTACCGAACTTGATTCCCGTCGGCTTGGCCGTCGGGAACAAGGCTTTGACCAGTTCCGGAGTGGCACTTGTCGTGATGTCGATATCCTCTGTCGGCATGCCAAGCAGATGATCGCGCACAAAACCGCCGACAAAATAGGCGGCGTATCCGTTTTCCAGAAGAATCCTTAATACTTTTTTGGCGCTGGACACCTGCATGCTCATGTAATCACCTGTTTAATTATACCATAGGGAACCATGTATTTCTATCATAATCGGCCCGCTTGTGCTATAATGGGGCCGGTGATCGTCTATGCATTCTGTCCGGAATCCGGTCAAAACCGAAATCGTCATCAACAAGTCCCGTTTCCTCGGCAGCCTTTTCCGGGTGACCGATCCGGCCATGGCCGAGGAATACCTCAATAAGGAACGCCAGGAACATCCCGATGCCAACCATCATTGCTACGCTTATATGATCGGCGACTTCGCCACATTCCAGAAGGCTTCCGACGACGGTGAACCGAACCAGACGGCGGGAATCCCGATCCTCGAGGTATTGAAGAAAAACCAGCTCACCGATGTCTTGGTCATCGTAACCAGGTATTTCGGGGGCATCAAGCTCGGGGCCGGCGGCCTGATCAGGGCCTATGCCAAAACCGCCGCCGCCTTGATCGAACAAGCCGAAAGAGTCGAAAAACAGACGATCGACACCTACCTGATCGTAACGGATTATCATCTGTCTTCCCTGATCGAAAGGACGCTCCGGGAAAACGCACTTGATTTCAGGCCCTTATACGCCGGAGACGTCACATTCGAGTTCGACATTCCAAGGCCTGAAGCAAAGCGGATCATTTCCCACATCACCGACCTGACTTCCGCAAAGGCGATACCCATACTGGTGAAATCAGAGACCCGATATTAAAAATATTGCCGCGACGGCAATATTTTTTAAAGCAAGGTATTGAGCATCTCGAAGAGCGAAATGATCGCATCAACGAAAAGATATCCGAAAATGACCGAAACCACCATCAGGATGAACCGGATCTGGTTGGACGAATTCTGCCGGAACAATTTCGAGAAATCAAGCGCCTGCAAAGAACTGTAGACGAACCAGGTCGCGACGAAAAACAAGATCAGACGGGCGATCAGGAAGACATTCGGGTTGATCATGGCAATCACTCCAATGCGGAATCAGGTACGAATTCATCAGGGTTCATGTCGGTCGTCACCGACACGACGAGTTCATTGGGAAGGCAGACTAGTGGTTCCAGGCTGGAATCGGTCGGTCTTTGCAACTGGCAGATGTTGAGCGGACTTTCCTGGTAGGCGACTTCGATCATTCCCGACTCGACCTGGAGTTTGACCCCCTTGATCTGGTGATCCCTGGCATAAGTGTCAGTCGCATAGAGAGCGCTCATGTCGGTGGTCGAAGTTCCGGGCACATAGAAGATTCCCTCGTCGGCCCTCCCGACATCGATCTCATCCTTGTACTCGGTATCATAGATCTTGTAGGAGAAGTCTTCTAGATCGATCATCAAGATCAGTTGGTCCCTGTAACTTACTTTGGCGAAAGCAACTCCGGTCTGCCTGGAAGCGGCATACAGTCTGAAGCCAAGAAGCAGCAGGATGCCCAAAAGCAGAATGCTGCCCATGAAGACAAGATCAAGCTTTTTGATGCTACCACTTCCTTCCACTTAGTAATTATTATACACCATTCCGGGCCGTTGCTCCACAAAGAATCATAAAATCCGTTGGCAAAACCGCCCCGGATTGGTTATAATGAAAAAGGTGACAATATGAAAAAGATTCTGACTCTATCGCTACTGTTCTGGCTTGTAATGCTTTTCGGCTGCTCCGGAAACACGACTGCAGTCACCTATACCAATCCCGATATCGAAACCTGCGACCCCGGCACAACCGAAGGTGTTTTTATCTGTCAGAAGACCTGGACCAGCTATTTTGACGCACCGATAAATCTTAAGATCTATTATACTCCGGAAACCGATGTCGACCTTGACAGTGTCTTTGCCGATACCGAGGCCACATTGGCCAATTATCATCAATTGTTCGACAAATACCATACCTATCCGGGAATGACCAATGTCTATGATATCAATCACAGGACCGGCGATACCGCCACAATCGGAGAAGAACTATTCGCGGCCATCAGTTTCGCCTTGGACAAGGAAAACGACATTGAGGCGGATGGAGTCGATCTTTTCAACATCGCCATGGGTCCGGTTCTGGACATCTGGCATGACGCCAGGGAAAATCCGGAGTGTGAGAATGCGGGTTTGTATGACATCTGTCCGGTACCACGCGACCTGATCGCTGTCGGAGGTTTCCCGACGGATCCCGACAACATCGTTCTTGATCCTGAACAAGGCACAATTTCGTTCCTGGTTCCGGGAATGGAACTTGATCTTGGCGGTTACGGCAAAGGCTATGTGTCGGAGATCATCACCGACAGGCTCGATCTCACCAACCTCAACTACATCCTCAATGCCGGAGAAAGCAATCTCAAGGCCGGAGGGACCAATCCCCAAAGGGAAGACGGGTTATATTACATCGGACTCAAGACGCCGGATCTGGAACAGATCGTCTCCTCGTTCTATTGCTACGTGAAGATTCCCTCAGGCATAAGCGTCGTGACAAGCGGCAACTATCAACGTTATTTCATCGGCGCAGATGATATGGAAGTATATCATCACATCATCGACCCCAGGACAAATTATCCCGGCGGCGAGGCGATGAGCGTGACTCTCTTTTACGAAGACGGTGCCTTGGCGGATATCTATTCGACCGCCATCTATCTGTTGACGATCCAGGAAGGCCTCGACTTCGTCAATGCGAAAGAAGGCCTCGAAGCGATCTGGTATGCCGAAGATGGAACCATCTTCACCTCGGATAATTTCGAGAGTCTGTATCTTTATCAGTATCCATCCCAATGAAACGGGACCGGAAAGTTCCGGCCCCGTTTTTTTATTCGACATATTTGGCGAGCTGGGTCTGAAACAGCAAAATCAGACGTTTGGCCACTAGTCCCGTGATGATTCCGGTCGGGACGGAGATTATCAGCATATAGGGCAAATAGTAGAGCAATGTTTCCGTGTTGAGCACGATGATCGCGACGGCGATCTGTCCGACCATGTGCATCAGGCTTCCGGCGACACTGACCGATAGGATCGAGAACTTGCGGATCCTCCGGACAAGGATCATGGTCACATATGCCAGCACACCTCCGGAAAGGCTCATCCAGAAAGCGGGATGGAACAGTCCCGTATACAGCAGACCCACCAGAAAAATCCTGAGAATGACGACGATGAAGGCATCCTTCTCGGAATATATATAAAGGATGATCAGGGTCACGATGTTCGCAAGGCCGAGTTTGACACCGGGAATGATGAAAAGCGTTGTCGAGATCAACGACTCGACAATGCTCAGGACGACGCTTGCGGCAACCATGATTGCCAGGAATACGAGTTTTTTCAACTTCATCGGATCTCACCGCCAGTATTTTATCATCATACCGGGTTTTTCTCAATGAAAAATAGACGAAAATTCGTCTATTTTTTTGCCATCAGATACAGATAGAGCATCGAGAGCGGCCAGAAGAACACGCCGATCAAGACGATCACAAACCATTTGAATCCGTCCAGAAAATTGATGAAAGTCAGATTCAGGAAAATCGCCAGGCCCCCGATCAACAGGTAGCCGAACGTTGCGAAAAGCAGCTGATTGCGCCTTTTCCTGATGATTCCGGTTTTGAGCGAGGCTTTGTCGGGAAACGCTTCGAGAACATCTTTCGCATCGCCGAATTCATTGATAGACTTGTCGATGGCTTCATCAACCGGCGTGCCCTGTTCGACAAGGTCGTCGACCTTCTCTTCCAAGCTGGTCGTCAGAATCTCGATCAGTTCCTTCTTGTCTTCATCGTTGAAGAGGTCCTTCAGCAACTGCGATACAAAACGCTTGATCCTGTTCATGAAATATCACTTCCCAACATGGCGGCCATGATTTCCCGCAACAGGCGCCATTCTTCGATCATTTCCCGGTAATACGCCTTACCGAGGCTCGTGATCCGGTAATATCTTCTTTTCCTGCCGAGGGATTTCTCACCCATATAGGACGAGATCAGTTCCCTGGCTTCGAGTCTTTGGACCACAGCATAAAGGGTAGCTTCCCTGATGTCGAACTTGTTTTGGGTCCGTTGCTTGATCTCGTTGGCAAGTTCGTACCCGTACATGTCCTTCTCCAGAAGCAGTTTCAGGATGATGGTATCGATATGGCCTCTGATCACATCGCTGCTGATCATCAAACCACCTCTATTTCTTCAGAATGTAACCGATCGTTACCGCTTTCGGTCCGCAATGGGCGCCGACTGCGGGAGTCAGGATGTAGTCTTTGATTTCCTTGAGTTCGGGCCGGGCGGAAAGCACCTGTTCGCGGATGTAGGCGGCCGTCTCCGGATTGTTCGCATGGACGATGAAGGCTTCGTATTCCTTGCCTTCGGTCTCTTCGAGGAATTTCTCGATCACCCTGCTGACGGCTTTAGAGAAAGTCCGGATCTTCTCGACGGTGACGACGGCACCGGTCTTGTCGATTTCCAACAGCGGTTTGATCTTGAGCACATCGGCCAGAAAGCCGGCGGCATTGGAGAGCCGTCCGTTCTTGACCAGATATTTCAGGTCGCTGACGGCGAAGTAGATATGGTTGTTGTCGCGGATGAACGACAAGGCCTCGAGGATCTCGTCCATCGACTTGCCCTCTTTGGCCAGTTCATGGGCGGTGAAGGCCATCTTGCACTGGATGTAGCCGACGGATTTTGAGTCGAAGACGGTGACCTTGATGCCCTCCACCATGTTCTTGGCGATCATGGCGTTGTCATAGATGCCGCTCATCTTCGAGGAGATGGTGATGAAAATGGCTTCGTCACAGCCTTCGTCACGAAGCTTCTCGTATGCTTCGAGCATGGTGCCTGTCGAGGCCATGGCCGTCCTCGGAAACAAAGACGGATCATTTTCCAGCATCTCATAGAACTGGTTGGCGGTCAGTTCCTCGAAATCCACATATTCTTTTCCCCCCATCAAAATGATGGAACGGATGATACGGATGTCATAGTCGTGGGGAATATAATCGATTGCGGCGTTGGTGCAGACCAGAACTCCTAATTTTTTCATATGCTTTCTCCCTCTATATTTACTGATTTCATTATAGTTATCTCCGCGGTTTTGTCAATATGAAGGCCGGATATTGGCATTGCGTTTGTGTTCTGTACCCTTCCAGGTTTTGTTGGAAATGGAAAGAACGGCTTTCCTGCCTTTGAGGAGGGTATGGTTCAGGGTGGCAAGCACCTTTTCCGAGTATGCGCTTGGAACACTGAAGAAGGAGAATTCCGTCAGGATCGCGATACCCTGGATCTCCTTGCGGGGAATTTTCACCTTCGAAGAGACGAAGTCGAGGATGTCCGAAACCGTGATATCGTTCATCTTGCCGAGATTGAGATGGAACCTGGTCGTCTTCTCGTTGGATTTGATTCCGCCTTTGGGTTTGAAGGCGTCGAATTCTTCGTTGATATCGGCTTCGTTCATAGTGCTCTTCTCCTTGCCCTTGAGCATGCGGAGCAAGCCGACGATGATCTGGTCCTCGGTCAATTTGGCCTGGATCGCCTTGTTGAGGATTCCGAATTCGCGGTCAAAATCTCCGGATTCGAGAATGGTGGCAAGGTCTTGGATCAGTTTGTCGTTCCTGACATCGATCACCTTGTCATAGGTGGGAATGTTCCGTTTCTTGATCTTGGTGTGCGTCAACCGCTCGATTTCCTCGATCTGTCGCATCTCCCCCCGCGAAACCAAGGTGAAAGAATAGCCGATGTTGCCGATACGGCCGGTCCGGCCGATCCGGTGGACATAGTAGTCGGCTTTTTCCGGGACATCATAGTTGAAGACGGCCTCGACGGCCTTGATGTCGAGCCCTCTGGCGGCGACATCGGTCGCGACCAGTACTTCGATGATACCGGTATGGAACTTTTTAAGCACGTCGAGTCTCGTGGTCTGGGGCAGGTCACCATGGATCTTGTCGCAGTTGATCCCCCTTTCGATCAACTCCTGTGTCAGCTCGTCGACCTTCACTTTGGTGTTGCAAAAGACCAGGCTCAACTTCGGATGATAGATGTTGATGAGCCGGTACAAAGCTTCGGTCTTGTTTTCTTTCTTGACCTTGTAGTATTGTTGGATGATGTCGCTGTTGGTCGATTCGGATCCGATCACCCGGATCAGTTCCGGATCGGTCATGTATTTCTGGGCTAGCGACAGGATCGGTTTGGGCATGGTCGCGGAAAACATCAATGTCTGCCGGAATTCGGGTGTGGCTTGGAAGATGGTTTCGATATCTTCCTGGAATCCCATCTTCAGCATTTCATCGGCTTCATCCAGGACCATGTAGCGAAGTCCGTCAAGCCTGATTGTCCTCCGGTTCAGATGATCGATGAGCCGGCCCGGTGTGCCGACGACGATCTGGGGCTTCTTTTTCAGGGCTGTGATCTGTCTTGGCATGGAGTCGCCGCCGAATACGGTGACGATCCGGAACCCGGTGATGTATTTGGCGATCCGTTGGATTTCTTCGGTGATCTGGACGGCGAGTTCCCTGGTCGGACAGACGATCAGGGCCTGGATCTGATCCTGCGCAAAATCGAGCATCTGCAGGATTGGAATCCCGAATGCCGCCGTTTTGCCGGTGCCGGTATGCGAATGCCCGATCACGTCCCTGCCTTCCAGCAACAAAGGTATGGTCTGTTTCTGGATTTCCGTCAGATCGACGAAACCCATTTCCGTAATCGCATTTTGTATTTCTGTTCTAATTTCCATATTTGATCAATCTCTTTTCTTTTTGATACTGGGATACATGTTATTTCTTATTGACGGCATGAAAAAAATCAGCTCCGAAGCTGATTTTCCCCTTCATCAAGTACTTTGATTCCATTTTCCCGAAGTCTGCGGCAGGTGATGCCTGCTCCCGAAATCTTCTTCCCGGAAAAAGTGCCGTCGTGGATGGTTCTTGATCCGCAGGAAGGCGAGCCGTCCTTGAGGACGGCCATGGTAGAGCCTGATTCCTTCATCAGCTTGAGTGTCGCTTCGGCGCCCTTGTGGAAGCACAGGGAAACATCGTTTCCCGATCGGTCGCATACCCTTTCGGATCCGTTTTGGATCTCCGAGGGGATCCTCGGCGTTGGCATGCCGCCCTGAACCTCAGGGCAGACAGGAATCAAAACCCGGCCCCTGAGGCGCCGGATCAGATCCAAATCGAGTCGGGATTTACCGTCATATGCCGAGGCATAGCCCAAAAGACAGGCGCTGACAGCGATCGGTGAAGTGGACATCATTCGTATGAATCGATATCGATCGAAACTCTTTTGCCGATCCTGGATGCGGCGGCGTAGGCGATGGTCCTGATCGCGTTGGCGATCTTGCCTCCCTTGCCGATGACACGACCCAGATCGTCCTTGTTCACTAAAACCTGGATGGTGATTGTGGTTTCGTCTTCGGAAAACTTCTTGACAAGCAGATCCTCGGGATGAACGACCAATGGCGAAAGCAGGTCCAAGACCAGTTTTTCAAAATTGACAGCCATTATCGATACACCTTACTTAGCTTTTTTTGCTTCGACAAATTGCTTGTTGATTCCAGTCTTCGTGAACAAATTCTTGACAGTATCGGTGGGTTGGGCACCGTTAAGCAACCATTTGAGTGCTTTCTGCGTGTCGATTTCGATCAATGTCGGTTCCTTGGTGGGATCATAGAGCCCGACAATCTCAAGGAATCTTCCGTCCCTTTTCTTGGTCGCTTCGGCAGCGACGATGCGATAGAACGGACGTTTTGTCGTTCCGAATCTTTGTAAGCGAATTTTGACCATTGAATGTTCCTCCTATATGTTCATAAGTCCTTCTTATTTTACCAAAAAGAAAAACGTCTGTCAATGTTATTTGCTTGACAGACATTGTTTTATTCCTTGAAGTCGAACTCATCCATTTCCACCAGCGATTCGTCGACTTTTCGGACCTGGCGGAACTTCTGGATCTGTTTCCGGATCTTGTCGAATTGTTCGGCGTCGACATACCCGGACAGATAGTTGGCCTTGGGATTGAGATAGGTGATGTGAACACCGGCCTTCTCCACTTCCTTGGCTACCTTCTTGTTTTGAAAATAGACGATTATTCCTTTGCGCTTAACCATTCTTCTCACCTGTTTTGCATTGGGATTTGACTTCGACAAGGCAGGAGTCGAGGATTTTCTCGATCGCCTCCGAAAACTGCCTTGTGATCTTGTTGAAAGCTGAGAGGCTATTGATGTACTCGCGATACAGCGGATCGGAATACAGTGCGGTCTTGGCACCGATCAGAGCCGAGGCGTACCGGGAATGATCCGGATGATGTCTGCCGAATCTTTCCGCTTCTGCGTAATCGGCCTTCGCCTTTTCGAAGGCGGCGATTTTCGCGCTGGATTCGGGATGGGATTTCAGGGCCTGGAGTTTTGTTGTCACATCCAGGTATTCCGGAGTCTGTTTCCATTCCAAAGCCACATCGACTGCCAGGTTGTTGAGATCGAGCATATCCATTTTGACCACCGGTCTGATTATATCATACTTTTTCCCGATCGTTGCCGTTTTTGGCAAAAATCAGGCTTATTTCCGCTTCGGAGAGTTCCTTGTATTCGCCGGGAGCGAGCGAATCATCCAGAGATAGATTGCCGATCGACACCCGTTTCAGGTGGGTGACGTTGTTGCCCACGGCCTGGAACATCCGTTTGATCTGATGGTATTTGCCTTCGTGGATGCTGATGTAACACGAATGGGAATCGATCTTTTCGATCCGGGCCGGAAGGGTGTGGTACAGTTCTCCTTTGCCATCCCTGATATCGAGACCGCTTTCCAGTTCTGTCTCTCCGGAAAGGGGGAATTCGAGCGTCACAAGGTATTTTTTCATGACTTCCTTGTTGGGGCTGATGATCCTATGCAGCAGGCTACCGTCGTTTGTCAGCAATATCAGTCCTTCGGCGTCAAGATCGAGCCTGCCGGCCACGTTGAGGTCGAACCGGTCGTATGGCGGCTTGATCAGTCCGGTTACCGAAACGTATTGGTCGTCGCGGTTGGCGGACAACACGTTTTGCGGCTTGTTGAGCATCAGGACGATTGCGGATTTGAAGAACACAAATTCACCCGAAAATTCGATCCGGTCGGTGGCGGGATCAATTTTGTCCCTGGGACTGTCGACCAAGACGCCGTTTATGGTGACAAGTCCGTTTTTGATCGCGGTGGCGATTTCACTTCGTGAACCGTACTTCAATTGGGACAGGAACCTGTCGATCCTGATCACAGAACATCACCTCGCTCCGAAAAACCATACTTGCGGTAAACACGGAGGATCTCCCCTACGCTCCAAGCCTGGTTGAAACAGCCTTTGCCCCTTGTTCCATCGCTGCCGTCGAAGACTTCGGCATAGCCGTTCAGGCAGCCGGAATCAAGATGGGTTTCCAGGCGGAGAAACGTTCTTCCGACTTTGAAATACGCCTGTTTGGAAAATCGGTAGGCTTTTAGATAGCCCTCAAGATAAGTACCGAACAGGAATCCCCAGGCCGTACCCATATGGTAGGCGCGGTCCCTTTTCTCCAGATTCCCTGAATACTCGGGAACATATCGCGGATCGCTCTTGGCCAACGAACGGATGCCGTAGATGTCCTCGAGTTCCAATTCGGCGATCCTGATGATCTTTTGCGCTTTTCTGCCTGCGAAAAGCGGAAACGGCAACGAAAGGGCGAACAGTTGGTTCGGTCTGATGGTGGGATCATCGGGATCGACAACATCATACAGACAGCCGGCATCCTTGTTCCAGAAGCGCCTCTGAAAACTGTTCCTGGCCTTGTCGGCCATCTTCTCATATTCATCCACCCTATCTTTGGCAAAGACGGCCATGATCTTGAGGGCGTTATACCAAAGTGCGTTGATTTCCACGGGCTTGCCGTGTCTGGGCGTGATGACTTCGTTATTGAATCTGACATCCATCCAGGTGACCTGGTCTAGTCCTGATCCGGCCCGGATCAGGCCGTCTTGGTCCATGGATATCTCATAGTCGGTACCCTGAGCATAGCTGGTGATGATTTTCTCCATGACCGGAAGAATCTCGCGCGTGATGAAATCAAGGTCGCCTGTAGCCTCATAATACTGATAACCGGCGATAATATACCAGAGGGAAGCATCCACGGTGTTGTAGATGGGAGCTTGGTCGTTATCGGGAAACATGTTCGGAATGAGGCCATGTTTCTGATAGCGGGAAAAAGAATTCAGGACGCTTCTGGCCTCGGCGAATCTTTTGGTCGCCAGGAGCAGTCCGGAAAAAGCGATCATCGTGTCCCGACCCCAATCGGTGAACCAGGGGAACCCGGCCAGGATAGTGAAACTGTCCGTCGAATGTCTTCTGGCGATGAACTGGTCGGCGGCAACGGCCAAGCGTTTGGAGAATGTATCCGTGAAACCTGAGATATTTATGACTGAATCCACATGCCGCTTGTAATCCAAGATGATATCCTCTGCGCTCAGGTCGGGATCCGAATCATATGCGGCAACGACGCCGACCGTTTTCGTCTTGAACGGCATAAGTGCGATCTCGATCACATAGGGTGTGAAATGCCGCTCGGTCCGATTGTCCCCGGTTGCGATGTCGGTATCGTAACGAAATTCGGCCGAACAGTTCGTACCTGAAGATTGGATCTTGCCCTCCGACACATGGAAAGACAGACATCCTGAAGGCTGGTCTTTACGAGATAACCTGATCTTGCCTTCGTCGTGGGAGAAGGTGAAATCCATGGCTTCGATATTGGCCGCACCGCCATGATCCCGCCAGTTGAAAAGTGGCTTAATGACGAAAGTCGAGGCCTTATCCTTGGCAGCCAATGTGTAATTGATCGCCACGGCGTTATGACCGTAAAAGGGCGCGATCTCCTTCTTTACCGTAATTTCACCGACTTGGAATTCATAGCTGATTGTCTGTTCATAACGAAACCTGTTCAGATATGTTTCATTACGGATGTCCCCATCCCGATATACTTGGGAAGACAACGTGTAGGCGTCGTTACCGGTTACGATCGTCTCCTCGATTTTTGACAGAAAGGCCAGCCTCTGGACGGGTGGAACCAAGGAAGCGACAAGGAGGGCGTGATGCTTACGCAGGTTCATGCCGTTGGCGGTGCCTGAAACATAGCCGCCGATTCCGTTGGCGAGCGACCATTCGGGGATTTCTGTGATCGGCATCCGCTGGAGCGCCTGACCTTTGATCTCATACCACACTTCATCCACTTCCTTTCCGAATCTATTTTACCACATCGACAAGCATTCATCTTGGTTTCACAGCGATTTTTTGCTATAATGATAGTGGTGATAGCGATGTTATTGATGAAAGACATAATCCAAGAGGGAAATCCAGTTCTGAGAAAGCGGGCCGCCGATGTCGAGCTCCCCCTGAAGGAAGAGGACCTGGCGACCATCAGAAGCATGATGGAATATATTGTGAACAGCCAGAACGATGAAATGGTCGAGCAATACGGCTTGCGTCCCTCTGTCGGTTTGGCCGCGCCCCAGATCGGCGTATCCAAAAAAATGTTTTGCCTCCACACTCCGGATGAATCCGGAGAGAAACTGCATTCATATGCCGTTATAAATCCCAAGATCATCGCCCATTCCGAGGAAAAGACCTATATCTCCGGCGGCGAAGGCTGTCTTTCGGTTCCCGAAGAAAAAAACGGCCTGGTCCCGAGGGCGAAGAAGATCAAGGCCAAAGCGGTCCTGGTCAACCTGGAAACCGGCAAGACTGAAAATGTACTGTTGAAACTTTCGGGCTATGTCGGTATCGTTTTCCAGCATGAATACGATCATCTTTTGGGTATTCTGTTCATCGACAAGGTGGCCGATGAATTGCCGGGAATGACACCGATAAGTTTCGTCGAGGCCGAAATCTGAAACATAAAACAAGATATCCATACCATTTCTCCGAAGGCACAAGCGTGCCTTTTTTTTCGCCTGGATTGCAATCGGAACCCACATTCTCAAAGCTTCTGTTTACCACAAGGCCTTTATGATACAATAGACTTGTGGCAACTAGTAAAGAGGTGAGTCGAAGATGACCGATGTCAGACAATGGTTACTGGAACCTGATGATCCTACCATCCGCTATCTATCCTTGATCCATCTGGAGGGTTTGGCTCCGGATAATCCGTTGGTAAGGGAAGCCAAAGCCAGGATCATGCTCCAGGGAACGGTTCCCGAAATCCTCTCCCGGCAAGCCGGAGACGGATCCTGGTACGAAGGCGATAGATTCTATACCGACAAATACAAAGGTTCGGTCTGGAACCTGCTTTTACTCGCCGAATTGTATGCGGACAAGGAAGATCCCTCGGTCAAAAAAGCCTGTGAATATGTTTTGGACCAATCCCAGGACAGGGAGAGCCATGGGTTTTCGATCCAGTACAGCCCCCGTTTCCAGGGTGGTCTTCCCAGCATGGTGATTCCCTGTCTGACCGGAAACATGGTCTATAGTCTGAATAGACTCGGGTTTGGATCCGACCAAAGGGTGAAAAACGCAATCGAATGGATTGTCAAATATCAAAGGGCCGACGATGGATTATATCGCGATGAACCCGATGCAAAATATCTGCGCCTGTCCGAATGCTTCGGCAGACATTCCTGCCATATGGGCGTCGTCAAAAGCCTCAAGGCCCTGGCCGAAATCCCGGAAGCGATGAGTTCCCCGGAAATCAAGGAAAAAATCCAGCAACTGGCCGAATATCTTCTCAGCCACCATCTATACAAGAAAAGCCATGACCTGGAGTCGATGGCGAAGCCGGGATGGCTCCGTTTCGGATTCCCGCTGATGTATCAGACCGATATTCTCGAAATCCTGGAAATTTTCATGCAACTGGGAATCCGGGACCCGCGCATGGAAGCTGCTTTGGAAATTGTGAGAAACAAAGCCGATTCCGGAACCTGGATCCTCGAGAACTCCTTCAACGGCAAAACGACCGTTGCCATCGAAACCAAAGGCAAACCCTCGAAATGGATAACCCTTAAGGCCATGAGAATTCTGGATCATTACCGCTAAACCAGTTGAGAATAAAAGCGGGCCCGAGATTGGGCCCGCTTTGTATGTTTATCTTGCTTCTTTCAGGTGTCTGGCGAAATGCCTGCCGAACTCTTCTGACTCATGGAGTTGGGATTCCGAGGGATTGAAACGGACCTTAAGTCCTTCGATCGTCTTCATTTTCAGTTGCGTCAGTCTTTGCATGATGTTGGTGACGCCTTCCCCGCTCCAGCCATAGGAACCGAAGGCGCTGGCGATCTTGCCGCCATGAATCTCCGGATTCAAGCTGGAAAGGATATCCCAGATCGGTTTCACCGTGTCTTTCAGGATCGTCGTCGTGGCGATCAGGAAGGCATCAGCCACCTCTATCCTCGATACTATGTCTTCGGTCTTGGTCGAAACGATATCATAAACTTCGATCACGACATCGTCTTTCAACTCGGATTTGATCGCCGCAACAACCTGTTCGAGCATCTTGTAGGTGTACCCATAGGCGCTGGCATAGGGAATCACAACCAGAGGTTTTGGGCTTGTAGGCCTATGAGCAGCCCATTCCTGATATTTATTCCTGGCTTCTTCGATCATGGTCTCATCAAGAACGGGTCCGTGGCTCGTCGCGACATATATCACTTCCAGATCCTTGGTTTTTTCCAGCGCCTTGAGAACAAAGGGCTTGAAAGGCGACATGATCGAATCAAAGTAATATTTGAATGACTTTAGATAATCGGCTTTCGACAAGACATGCTTCGCAAATACGCCTTCGAAGGCGTAATGGGCTCCGAAATAGTCGCAGGTGAAAAGGATTCTGTCTTCTTGAAGATATGTGAACATCGTATCGGGCCAATGGAGATTGGGAAGCAGGAAGAAGGTCAGGGTTCGGTTCCCTAGGGATACAACCAGATCGTCCTTGGCACGAAGTGAGTTGAAAGGTCTGTTGATGATCTCCTTGACATTCGATAACCCGGGACCGGACGCGATGATCGTGATGCCGGGATTTTTTTCGAGAATCCTGATAACCGAACCGGAATGATCGGGTTCGGTATGATTCAGGATCAGATAGTCAAGTTTGCCAATATCGATCAAACTTTCCACCTTGGCGATGAAATCATCGCTGAAATTGGCTTTTGCCGTATCGACAAGAGCTGTTTTTTCACTGCCTTTAATCAGATATGCGTTATATGAAGTTCCGAATTCGGTTTCCATGACGATGTCGAACACCCTGAGGTCATAATCGTTGACGCCGACCCAGAAAATGTCCTTTGCCAGTTCTAATGTATTCGTCTGCATGCAAATCACCTCTCAACGATATTATACCAAAAAAGCGGACAAAAATGAAACGACATGCATAAAACGGAGCCTGTAGAAACATACAGGCTCCGTTATTTTTATCAGTTGATGGCTTTCTTGTCGATTCTGACTTTTTTGACCCAGGTGACGATGATGTCGATGGCGACGACGAAACCGAGAAAGGCGGAGAATCCGATCGCCGCATCAGTGAAGATCGAAGCGTATTCCGCCGCGTTGCCGTGAAACAGGACGGCGGCTTGGGCGAAGATTTCGGGGTTGATCAGATCGGCGTTGATGATGAAGGCGGCGAAAATGGAAACCGATAGGATCTGGGAGATCGTATGCACGGCCGCCACTTGAATGTTCCAGACGCCGTAGCGGAGTTTCACGATCTGGCTGATTACGGATACGACCAGGGAAAGGATCATGAACGGAATGAAAAGGGAGATGACCGAATCATTGAAGAGCGGGATGATCATCGTCCATTGTCCCCTGTCCTCATACCAGCCGATATAGGTGTCGTGGTTCATCAGGTAGTAGATGAAGAGGATGCCGAAGATGGTCGTAAAAATCAAGCCGATGAAACTGCCGGTACGGGAAATTTTCGTCTCCACGACCGTAGGAAGATGCGGGAGCTTTTCGAGGGCCCAAGCCTCTTTCTTTCCGCTTTTTCCATAAGCCTCGATACCGACAAAGATCAGGGTCACGATGGCAAAGGCACTAACCAATCCTTGGATGATGTTGGCGATTGTAACCGACAAAACCTCCGCAAAGATTCCGATCGCGGTGGTAGCTTCCGGATGCAGCATCGCCTCGACCATTCCCGAAACAAGCGAGACGGCGGCAAACACGATCGCCACGATCTTCAGGACCCGAAGATATTCGTCCATCCATTCGGGAGAAATCAGGTATCTCGGTTTCTGCCGGTAATTATTCGCGAGCTTTCTTGGTTCTCCGAGAGTAAGAAGGACCTTCTTGACATCCTCGATGTTGTAGTTTTCGGGAAGCATGTCCTCGATGTTAGCACGCAGTTCCTTGCTTACTTCTTCCCGCTGTGATTCGGGAAGCCTTCTGGTTACGTCATAGATGTAGCGTTCGATAAGATCTTTCATTTAGTTTTCCCCTCCGAGCAGAAAATCCATTTCTTGCTCAATGTTTTTCCATACCGCTTTCAATTTCCGATAAATATCCTTGCCTGTTTCACTTAGTGCATAGTATTTCCTGGGTCTGCTTTCCGAAGTATCCCACTGACTTTCCAGCAGGCCTTGGGTTTCCAGTCGCCTCAAAAGCGGATAAAGCGTGCCCGCTTCGATCGCGACATGCTTCTCCTCAAGCTTTTGGAGCAGAGAATAGCCATATTCGTTTCCATCCAGCTGACTTAGAACTGAAAGGATCTGTGTCCCTCTTCTCAGTTCGCTGGACAAGGTCTCCAATAACAAATCGTCTTCCATTCGTATCACCTCGAACATATTATACTGTATGGCATACACTATTGTCAATAAAATAATATTAAAATTTTTACATTTAGCTTATTTCAGAAATGTAGCCGGCATCCATGTCCATATCTGCCGGCTTACATTTCTCACAATGGGAGAGATTATGATTACACTTATACGAGTTTTTTCAGTTCTTTGCTGCGGAAAGCGATGATGGTGATGATGAGCATCGCGCCGATCATCATGAACATCGGGTAATACATCGAGTAGTTGTCGATCATGAATCCCGCGAACAGCGCTGTGATCGGGTAGAGGATGCCACCAAACGAATCGATTAGCATCATCACCTTGCCGATCTTGTTGGGATCGACATATTTCTGGATCGAAGCTTCGAGAGGAGCGTTCACGGTCGCATTAACGGACCCGGCGATGAAGTTGGTACCGATGAAAAGGATGATGAACATGTTGATGGTGATGAGTCGAGAATCGAATGAGCGGATGATCATATAGTAGAGGAGTCCGAGGGCGACAAACAGCAAGCCACCAATCCTGAACAGTTGAAAGATCTTGAATTTGCTGGCGATCGCGCTGACAACGAAACTGACAAGGATGACGCCGATGCTTTCGAACAGCTGCGAAAGCGCGAGCAGGTATTCGGGTTCGATTACACCATCATACGTGAAATACTGTTTGATCATATATGGAACGCCGATGTTGAACCAGGGGCCTGACAACGTCGAACTCACGAGGATGATCATCATGACCATGAAGACCGGCTTGCTGTCGTGGAAGATGTAGGACAGGGCGTCCTTAATGTCCGCATAGATGTTATTCAAGACCATGCCGATCGTTTTCTTCGATTCTGTAGCTCCATCCATTAAAGACACGGATTTTATTTCATTCAGCCTGTCTTGGTTCTTGGCGACCTTGAAGCGGATGAATATTTCCGATATTCCGGAGAAGATGAAGCTGATCCCGTTAAGGAGCATCAATACGACGATTCCGAATTTAAGATAGAGCAGAGCCCCGAACAGAAGCCCGGCGATATTTTGCAGGCTTCTCGTTATCTGCATTATCGATGAAGCGCTGACTAATTCTTCCTTGTCGACAATCTGTGGAATCAGGGCGCTGACCGCTGGCGCGAAGAAGGCGGTCTGGGCCGCGATCAGGACCAGGGCGGTGTAAATCGTGATCAAAATATATGTCTGGTTGTTCGCCAATGTCAACAAGAAGGCGGTCACAAGCGCGACGGCGATATAGATGATACCTCTACCGAAATCGGTAAGATACATGACCTTGGCTTTCTTGCGCCATCTGTCGGTGAATGTCGCAGCGATCGGTCCGAGAAAGAAAAGCAGGAAACTCCAGATGCTGAGATATGTGGCCGTAACCGTGGCCTTTCCGGTCAAATCGAGCAGGAAGAGGGAGATGCCGAAACCCCAGATCCGGCTGCCCACACCACTGACCAAATTTCCGAAAAACAGGAGTATGAAATTATTGTCCTTAATATATTTGTGCTTGAACATAACATTGACACCTCATCCTCGATAAAAAATTAATAAAATCAATTTCTAAATTAATTATATTAAAGTCGAAATGTTATGTCAAGACTATTTTTTAATTTTTTTAATATTTATCTTAAAAATATTTATAAAATTGCGTATTGTTGTAAATATTATTTAATTATATATAAAAAAGCTTATCTCTACACCAGAAATAAACTTTCCATAACCTTGTTTTTAGTATCTAGTTTGCGTTTGAAAACGTATATAGGTATTCATTCAGATCGATCTTGAAGTCCTTGACAACAACACCCTCGGAGGAAAGCCTTTCGGCCTGAAGCGTGCCTCCCGACCCCCCCAGGCTGATCTCGCCCTTGGAATTGATGACCCTGTGCCAGGGCAAATCATAGGAACGGCTCATCGAATTGAGGATCCGGACCACTTGTCTTGCTCCCCAGGGGTTGCCGGCGCTTTTGGCAATTTGACCATAGGTCATAACCTTTCCCTTGGGAATCTGTTTGATGATGTCGATAACCATTTGCGTGAACTCAATCATGATTTACCTCCACAATCCATAAACTATGGATGATAATTTATAAGAATATGAGCAACGTCATCAACGAAATAATGACGCTCAACAAGGTTCCGATCAAGTATTTCTGGGCAAACTGTTTATCCTCCAGCTGCTTGAATCTCGCGATGGATTTCGCGGTTATCACCAATGCGATCGAGGACCAGAGGTTGAGCATCCCCAATATAACGATGACGATTCTTTCGAGGATACCGATATATTCACCATAATTTGTTTCATCCTTCGATCCTGATTCCATTGCATAAGGATTAGTGTCTTCACCGCTTTTTTGCATCGGCAGCATCAGTTCGACAATCATCGATGCCGGTTTTATTACGATCAGAAACACAAGCAATATACTGACAATCCGGACCACACCCAGTGAAAATCCCCAGGATTGGATTTGTGAGTCGATTCCGGATACGGCGATGAAACTTTCCCGCAACAAGTAGAACGAAACAAAGATGATAGCCAGGTGGAGTATCTGGTCCACCAGAAAAGCCACCCTTTTGTCGACTCCCTTTTTTTCAAAGGCGATCTTCAAGATGTCGATCAGGATATGTGATCCGGATATCAATGCTAAAACCACAACCGACATGAGCAGATTGTCACTCAGCCAAAACAAAAGCACAAATGGCAAAGTGTATATAAGCACATGCAGGAACAAGAACCCAAGCTTTTGCTTTTTCAGCTCATTGACGCGTCTGGTCTGGGTATAAAAATCCCCCAAGACATGAAATACCAACAACAGTTTCAAAAAGATCATCGTTTACTCCTTCCCGTAATAATGCCTGATCAATTTTTGTTTGGAGATGTGTTTCTTTCTCAATTCGTCCATTTTCGATGCCCTGATCAGGTAATTTACATTCTGATAGCTGGTCTGGACCAACTCCACCAATACTTCCCTCAGGGAGCTGGTGATCGTTGAATCTCCACCGGCCAAAATCGTATCCAACATCCTATCATCATATCGGGAACCGAACAAATCGGCTTTGTATGCGTGGAATATCCTGTCGATAGTCTCCATGTCGATATCCATGATCGATCCGGTATCAACATTCAATTTGCCTGAGACAAGCCTTTTGCTTATCTGTCCCTTGTTCGCTTTGCTTCGTTTCCTGTAGTAATCGGTCAGTTCCATGATGATGTGTTTTGCTTTTTCGTAATAGAAATCGATGTCCGCCTTGTTGATGCCGATGACCGGATCTATCATGTTGATCAAGGAATAGATCGCTTTTCTATGAGTCGTCATCGAAACCAAAATACTGTCATCGATTAATTCGTTGACAACATTATCAAAGCCATCGTCAAACAACAATACGATTTTCCGCTCATATTTCTTGGACCTGTCAATCGCCTGTTTCGCCAAGTGATAAGCATCACCGTCATAGATGTTGGAGTCATTGGATTTGAATTCCGAAATCATCCTCTGGTTGACTTCACCATATCCGATGCCGCATCTGATGCTGTGAGGAAAAAGGGCGTTTTCCAGAAAATAGAAGGTTTTGTATGCCGACGAAGCCTCGCTGAACAGGCACTGGACGGAATCCCCGGCCGAAAAGCTCAGAGACTTCTCAATCTCGCTTTCAAATACGCGGTTGACAATCTCAACGGCCATGTTCAGTTTCTTTTGGGCATCGAATCGTTCTTTATCATTCATTCGTCGTGATTGCACCAAATCGACAATAAAGGCATAATATTTGACCATATAGCATCACTCCGAATATATTATATCATTGAATCTATAAAATACAAGCAAATTTAATTGTATTAAACAAAAACAACTGTTTTTAATTGTTTATAGCTTTATGCAAGAAAATCCTATTGAAACAGAGAATGAGATGGGTAGGCTCAATGAAGGCCAATAAAGGCTTGTCCATAAACAGAATATCATTTTGGGGGTTGCCATGCAAGGTAATTTCTTAATCCTTGTCGATTCAAAAAGTCCTTTGTTTCTTCATTATTATTAAAAAAACACTCAAACCAGAGTGTTTCGATCCATTGTCTTGTCATTACGGAGTTTTACTCTAAAATCACTCGTGTTCGACGGAGTTTTACTCTATTTCCAACGGAGTTTTACTCATTTTCGGATGGAGTTGCTTTTTTTATCAAAGAAAAGAGCGGGATTTTCTCTAACCCCACTCTATAAATTAACTTATATATTCATATTCAACTAGTACTCCGTAACATCTAAATGTGACATTTGATGACGGGATAAAGCCTCTTCAGCTTAATTCTGGCATCCGATGTTGTGAACTGCCAGTCGACGCTACGTTGTTTCGCGTTTCGATCGACATACCAGGAAAGCAATTCCTGGTTCAGGTCGAATAGATTATCAATTCTACGTTTGGCCAAACATTGACGTGTCAAGGCGGAAAGTTCGATTTCGGCGATGTTCAGCCAACTTCCGTGTTTGGGCGTATAGTGGATCTCAAGCCTTTGAGATAAGGCAAACGCTTCTTGGGGCGGGAAGGCATCGTACAAGGACGCAATGGCGTGAGTGTTCAGATTATCCATCACCAGAATTATTTTCTTGGCTGATGCATATGGTCCATTCAAGAGCCATTTGATTTGGTGAGCCCAATCGATTTTCGTGCGGTGCTCTTGCGCTTGAGCGTAACGCCAGCCACGGAGCGGCTCGGTGAACAAAAAGATACTGCAAGTTCCTTTGCGAATGTATTCGTTATCAAAGTATTCCTGATGACCCGCGGCCATTTTGATCTTTCCCCGAAGGTCCGCCAGCAACTGCAAGGGTTTCTCGTCCATACAAATGACAGGGTAATCGTCGCAGGGCGGCAGGCGATATACTTCCAAAACATCCTCCATGTCGGCAACGAAGCGGGAATTGTGTTGCGGCGGAATACACCAGCATTTTTTCAGATGAGGCTTAAATTGGTTTTTTTTAGCGTCCTGCTAATCGTCATCGGCGAGAGCGAGGCGACGAACCCAAGTTCGACGCATCGATCCGCCAACAGCCGGACGGTCCACCGGGCATATCCATCCGGGGGCGCGCTGCAGCAAAGCGCGACGATCCGAGCCTCGACTTCGCCAGTGATCTTGGGAGGCACGGGCGGCGTATTTCGTTTCTTGCGATACAGGGCGGCGTCAAGACCCGCCGTAGCAAAAATGGTTCGGATGTTTTGCACGGTCGTCGGTGTCGTGTGGAACAGCTCAGCAGTTTTTGAAACCGTCAGTGGTTTTGACACAGAGCTGTCGGAACACAAGATCACGTTCGCCCGCAAGATCGTCTTCGCCGAAGCGGAGCCGTTCTTGATCAGCCTTGATAGAAAAGTGCGTTCTTTGTCGGTCAACTCAATCGAATATTTCGTCTTTGGCATATGCGAATCCCCCTGGATAAGCACATTATACCACAATCCTGTTTTATATACAATATTTAGATGTTACATAATACTAGGTAAAGTAAAAGTACCAGCATTTGGATCTACTCCAAAGAGTTGTCCAAGAAATGAATCAGCAGGAATAGTTGGTACTTCTTCAAAAATTTCTTTTGCTAGTATTCGTTTATCATAAGTAAAATCAGGATCTTTTGCAAGTGAAGTATAACCTACATTTCTTGCAAAGTAATCCAACTGAGATACTAAAGCGAGAGGTCCACAGCCAATATAGTTTTGATTTAGTCCAGCTAAGTCTTTTGCTGCTTGAATATCACTATCCCATTCAGAAATTTCTACTGGTATATCACCATAAGAGAAAGCTACAGAATTGCTTCCATTTGCTACTTTTGTCCAAGTAGTATAATCAGGAAATCTACTTGTTAGATGTGGTTCAACCTCAGATTCTCCAACTATTCTATCTGTTGTTCCAGATGGTGGAGTAGATGGATGTATTCCATTATCTATATAATATTGTAATAATTCCTCATTGCTCATATCCGGTGCATTCACAGAATAACTTGGCACAAATACATCATTACTAGCCTTTACACTTATCATTCCAATACTTGAAACTATTCCTATAAACACAAATACTAAAAGCACAATTTTCTTTACTACTGCATTATATTTCATTTTTATTTCCCCTCCTCTATATATAATAGTGCTGGAAAGTCAATATAATTCGCATTATCTACCACACCATTAATTTCATTTTTTATAACTACAACACTTATTCGACCAGCAGTTTCTTCGCTTGCAGTTGAACTTCCAATTGATCCAAGAAATTGTAAAATTATTGTTAAATCAGCATCTAGATCCTCACTTTCATTATCCAACTTTAATAAAATCTGATATCCATCACTTCTATCACCAATTTTTCCAAGATAATCAAATGAATACTGGCTACCAGAATCTTCATCACTGAATTTTAAAGTAATATTAACCTCATAACACTTAGAGTTTAAATGATTTCTAATAACATTTTCGTTATTTCTTGAAACAAACTCTTCCTCACTTATTTCACTTAAAGCTATTTTAAAAACTTCTATATAGGTATTATCATAGAAATTAACAGGATCACCTACATAGTTAAATGTACTATCTACAAATATATATTTATCACTCTTGTAACAACCAGATAAGGTTAGTCCAAAACTAATAATAACTAAAAGTGAAACAATTCGAATATTTTTCCTCATTACTTCCCCTCCACAATTTGTGATCAAACTATTGGCTTTTTTTATTCTTATTATAAATCATTCTATAATTCT
>Ga0172375_10000896_pt1 | contig 48221 bp, 53 predicted proteins | sample LakKiv1m_FD_114537 | JGI IMG/M metagenome (GOLD analysis project Ga0172375, IMG submission 114537) | Freshwater microbial communities from Kabuno Bay, South-Kivu, Congo - kab_092012_11.1m | ecosystem: Environmental > Aquatic > Freshwater > Lake | place: Democratic Republic of the Congo... | reverse complement strand
GTTCCAGTGCGCTCCGGTTACTTCTTTAGCAATAGCCGTAAGGGTCTTATAAACCTTATTATTGTATTCAAAGCCTGATTCAAGTATCTTAATCTGAAGCTTAATGCCTTTATATTCTTTAGTAATAACTGTGCCGGGAATCGGCAGCCTTTTGTCACGCCTAAGGGTTGGTTTTTTGGGTTGATCTTGAGGAGCGCCTTCTGGACGCATAGCCTTATTATTAACCGGGTCATATTTTTGAATAAGTTCCTGTATTTTTCCTTGAGTCTCCGCAGGAAGCCCGCCGTATTCAAGCTCCTGTAGCTTATAAGCGATCTTCTTCCAAAGATAGGTCTTGTTGTTTGAAGGGATAGACTTGCCGTCAAAGAGTTCTGAGTATTCCTTCTTTAAATCTTCAAGGGACGCATCCTTCAGGCTCATTATTTTAGATAAGAGATTTTCCCGCATTGGTGATCCTTTCTAAGTAAGGCTCTTTAATGAGCCGTTGGTTTGTTGGTTACTTCTCGTAATTTATTAAAAAAGTGTTTAATTTCCCCACAGTATTTAATGATCTTCTCGCCCTGTTCAACTGGGATCGGATCTTTATCTTCGCCGACCACATGCGACCCCGCTATTAGGTTGATAATATAGAGGTCATTACCTAGGTGATGGTCTATCAGCTCCCAGATAAGAGGGGAGATGCCCAAGTGTTCCTTTTCGATAACTTCGTAGATTTTTTCTTCATTATTAAGAGGATTGCACATTTTAGCCTCCTTTTTCCCTGGTTTATCTCTTCTGTCACCTAGAGATATAGCCATAAAGTTCGAGAGATATCAAGGCGATAAGAGATAATTTAATCTCAATATTGTGCTGGCAAAATTTGATTTTTATGATATGATGTAACAAAATGTAATGGGAGTGTTGATGGGAAAGAAAATAGATTTTTATACTGCTGAAGAAGTTGCCAATGTTCTAAGATTGCATCCCTATACAGTTAGGAGATTATGCCGGGAGAAAAAGGTCCCGGCTTTTAAATTTGGGGGACAATGGAGGTTTCGTAAGGATGAGATTGATGTTTGGTCGAAAAGCAAAAAGCGATGATTAGGAGAATTTTTAATGAAAAAAGATATTGGTAAAGAATTGGATTTTGAGGCGAAGCTCTGGCAGGCAGCTGATAAGATGCGCAACAATATGGATGCAGCTGAATATAAACATGTTGTGCTTGGCTTAATATTTCTTAAGTACATTTCTGATGCTTTCAAAGAGCTATATCAGAAGTTATCGAACACTAAAGGCGCAGATCCGGAGGACCCGGATGAATATAGAGCTGAGAACGTTTTCTATGTACCCAAGAAAGCCCGATGGGATCACCTACAAAAGAATGCCAAGCAGCCTACTATCGGCAAGTTGATCGATGATGCGATGGACGAGATAGAAAAAGATAACGCTATTTTAAAAGGTGTTCTCTCTAAGAACTATGGTCGGCCTGCTCTTGATAAACAGCGTCTCGGTGAGTTAATTGACCTTATCGGAACCATTGGTCTCGGTGACAAAGAGAATCGCAGTAAAGATATTTTGGGCCGTGTGTATGAATATTTCTTAGGGCAGTTTGCTGATGCCGAAGGGAAGAAAGGTGGCCAGTTTTATACCGCTCGTTGTATTGTTAAACTGCTTGTTGAGATGCTTGAGCCTTATAGAGGTCGCGTATTTGATCCTTGTTGTGGATCGGGCGGGATGTTTGTTCAAGGTGAAAAATTTGTTGAAGTGCATGGTGGCCGTATCGGTGATATTGCTGTTTACGGGCAGGAATCCAATCAAACCACATGGCGTCTTTGTAAGATGAACCTTGCCATTCGTGGCATTGATGCCAATATCGCTTGGAATAATGAAGGCAGTTTTTTAAATGATGCCCACAAGGATCTAAAAGCCGATTTTGTCATCGCCAACCCGCCATTTAACGATAGCGATTGGAAAGGCGAACTTTTACGTGAGGATATTCGCTGGAAATACGGAACGCCTCCTATTGGCAATGCTAACTTTGCATGGGTACAGCACTTTATTTATCACCTTTCACCTACTGGCACTGCCGGTTTCGTTTTGGCTAATGGTTCAATGTCTTCTAATATATCGGGTGAGGGTGAGATCAGAAAAAATATTATTGAAGCTGACATTGTTGACTGCATGATAGCTCTACCATCTCAGCTTTTTTATAACACTATGATTCCTGTTTGCCTTTGGTTTGTTACACGAGATAAGAAAAACCATAAATTTAGGGATCGGTGCGGAGAGACTTTATTTATCGATGCACGTAATATGGGCGTAATGATTGACCGTAGGCATCGCGAGCTTACGGATGACGATATTACCAAAATCTCCAGCACATATCATACGTGGCGCGTTAAGAGTGGAAAATACAAAGATGAAGCTGGTTTTTGCAAGTCAGCAAAGATGGAAGAAATCCGTAAACACGGACACATCCTTACTCCAGGGCGTTACGTTGGAGCAGCGGAAGTTGAAGAGGACGATGAAGTATTTGAAGATAAAATGAAACGTTTAACCTCTGATCTGTCGGAACAGTTCAAAAAATCTGATAAGCTGGAAGATGGGATTAAGAAGGATATGAAAAGTTTGGGATATGAGGTTTAAAAAATTCAGGAGAAGCAAAGGATGACTTTATCAGTCGAAGCAGTTATTTCGCTAATTTCGGCAGTAGGCTTAGGTGCTTATCTGCAATTCTATTTTCAGCATAAAAAAGAAATTAAAGAGGATATTCACCAGCTAAAAAGACAAAGGTATGGTGCAATTCTCATTCAAATGCTTACAATCCTTGATCCGCAGTATGGACTTTCCAAGACACAGCAGTTTCGTCCCGATCTTAAAAATATTGATGATTTTAAAGAAGAAGTAAAAATCGAAATGTTGAACGGTGTGTTATATGCAAGCGATGACGTTATAAAAACAATGGCGGAATTTATAAGTAACCCAACATATCCTTCGTATATTAAAACTGCGGCAGCTATGAGAAAAGATTTGTGGGGAAGAAAAACTAAAATAAGCGAAGATATCATTAAGGTTTTTGGTAAGACATTATGAATAAGTCAGCATTTGAACCAACGGAAACTGGCGGAATTCTCAACGAATGGGATACCGCACTCCTTAAGAATGTTGCTGAGGTAAATGAGATTACTGTGGATAAGAATTATCGTTTCGAAGAAATAGAGTACATCGATATTGCTTCTGTTGATGATGGAAGAGTACTTGAGGTTCAGGAACTCGCTCTTAATAATGCGCCTAGTCGAGCTCAAAGAGTAGTACGAGATAACGATATTCTTCTGTCGATGGTTAGACCTAATCTCAAGCATTTTGCTTTTATTAAAAAATCAAAGCCAAATATGGTTGCATCGACTGGCTTCGCAGTCATATCAGCGAAGAAAATAGATCCAAGGTTTCTTTATTATTATCTTACCACAGATAAATATACAAATTACTTGACTGCAATTGCTGATGCTCACACGTCAACTTATCCAGCATTCAATCCGGATGTCTTAGAAAACTCGGAGGTGCCTTTCCCGCCTGATTCTGAGCAATGCGCCATTGCCAAAATCCTTTCAGACCTTGACGAGAAGATTGAGCTTAATCTTCAGATGAATAAAACGCTAGAGTCTATGGGGCAGGCGTTATTCAAGCACTGGTTTGTGGATTTCGAATTTCCTGGATCTGGAAAAACGAGATTCATTCATGATTTACCTGTAGGATGGCGTATGTCGAAAGTAGGTGCAGAACTTTTAACTATCTTGGGAGGTACTCCTTCTCGAACAGAACCACGCTATTGGATAGGCGGAACAATTCCATGGATTAATTCCGGCAAAGTAAATGAGTTTCGCGTTATTGAGCCGAGTGAATTTATTACTGAAGAAGGACTTAATAATTCGGCTACAAAAATAATGCCTAAAAAAACTACAATTATCGCTATCACAGGGGCAACATTAGGGCAGGTTAGTCTTCTTGAAATCTCAGCGTGTGCAAATCAATCGGTTATAGGAGTTTTGGAATCAAACAACATACCGAGTGAATTCATTTATTTTTGGATCAAAGAGAATATCGGCATACTTATTTCTTCTCAGACCGGTGGAGCGCAGCAACACATAAATAAGGATAATGTAAATGAGCTGAATTTGCTTTGTCCATCAAAAGAAATAATAAATCATTATTTATCTGTTTCAAGACCACTTTTTGATCAAATTAAGACTAATTGTTTCGAGTCAACAAAACTAGCCATGATTCGTGATTCCCTTTTGCCAAAGCTGATGTCAGGAAAAATTAGGATGACGCAATGAGCGGAAATATTCCTTTAAAGCAGCAGAAGATTGTTTGTATTAAAAGTGGTAATCTGTGCGCCCTTCCTGATTGCAGAAAGGAAATAATTCTTGATGGGAATGGAATTGATCCTTCTGCCATAGTCGGAGAGCTTGCTCACATTAAAGGTGAGAAGCTAGGGGTAAAACGCTATGATCAAAATATGACTGATCAACAAAGAAATAATCATGAGAATCTTATACTTGTTTGCCCAAGTTGCCACACAAAGATAGACAACCAGCCGAATACATACACAGTTGAGGAGCTCTTAAGGATTAAGAGTGAACACGAAGCATGGGTTAGAAATAGCTTAAAGAGTGAGGTTATAAATGTTAGTTTTGCAGAATTAAGCGTTGTTACCAGGTATCTAGTTTCTGGCCAATATAATCCAAGTATTTCTTTTACCGTTGTACCTCCCAAGGATAAGATTAAGAAAAATAACCTATCAGTAGAGATCGAGACGCTGATTACGATGGGATTAACGCAGGCAAATCAGGTAGCAGATTTTATTAATAAATCTCCAGATGTAGAATTTGGTGAGCGTCTTAAGCAGAGATTTATTGAGCAGTACGAAAAGCTAAAAAATACGGAAAATTTGACAGGAGATGATCTATTTAATGCGCTCCTTGATTTTTCATCCGCTGGTAGTAAAGATTTTAAAGAAAAGGCAGCCGGTCTTTCAGTGCTTGTCTATTTATTTGAAAAGTGCGAGGTATTTGAGAAGTGATACTTCCTACAAAACATATAAAACTTACGAATGCACTTTTAAGCGTAGGGGCAGTGTTATTGAAAAATCTTGATTCTACGCATACGGTTACTTCTTTGTGGAGTGCGACGCATAATTTACCGGAAGTAAAGACGTTCGAAAGATTTACTCTTGGTCTTGATTTACTTTTTATGATTGGAGCTGTAAATTTTCAGGAAGGTCTCTTAAGGAGAATGTAAAGATGATCTATTCAGTAAAAAGTAACAAGCCCACCTTCAAGAATATAGATTTCACTAGAGGTTTTAATGTTATTCTTGCAGAAAGAACAAAGGAATCGAACAAAAAAGATTCCAGAAACAGTCTTGGTAAATCTACCCTTATAGAGATTATACATTTTTGTCTCGGAGCCGATAGAGGTGAAACTTTACGTAAGAAAGAAATGGAAGGATGGGCTTTTACATTAGAGTTAGATCTGGCTGGTAGGAAGTATGCGGTGACAAAGAATACTTCAGCAAAAAGTAAAGTCTTTATAGAGGGTGATTGTTCCGGCTGGCCTATTCTGCCAGATATTGATAAAAAGACAGGCAGTAAAGTTATTTCAAATGCTGACTGGAAAAGGGTTTTAGGTGTTTTTATGTTTGGATTGCAGTTGAATTATGAAGAAAGAAAATATGTTCCCACGTTTCGTAGTTTAGTTTCATACTTTGCCCGTAGAAATGGTAAAAGTGGTGCGTTTCTTGAGCCCTTTCAGCAATACAAGGCTCAGCAAGAATGGGACAAACAAGTAAACAATGCTTTTTTACTTGAACTTGGTTGGGACTATGCCTCCAAGTGGCAAGTTCTTAAGGATAGAGAAAAAATACTTGCCCAAATAAAACAGGAAGCACAAGTAGGGCTTTTAACTAATATCATGGGGAGTATTGGGGAGCTTGAGGCGAATAAGATACGGCTTGAGGCTCAAGCAAAACAAGAAGAAGCACATTTAAAAATTTTTAAAGTACATCCACAATATAGCAAAATTGAAACAGAAGCAAATGAACTTACGAAAAAAATCCATGATCTTGTCAATGAAAGCATAAATGAAAAACGTTTACTTGAATATTATGAGGCGAGCTCTAGCGATGAAGTTGAAGCAAATTCTGATGCGGTAGCCAAAATCTATGAAGAGGCAGGTTTGGTTTTACCGAACCTTGTAACGAAGAGGCTGGAGGATGTTTTATCTTTCCATAAACAGGTTGCTGCTAACAGAAAAGATTTTTTAAGAGTAGAAATTAATAGAATAAAAGTAAACATAGTAGCGAGAGAACAGCAAAAACAAGATTTGTCAACGAAAAGAGCTGAACTCATGCAGGTCTTGCAGGAGCACGGTGCATTAGACGAATATACGCAATTACAGAATAATCATCAAAAAACCATTGCAGAACTTAAAGATTTTAATATAAGGATAGAAAACTTAAGGAAATTTGAGCAAGGTAAAAGTGCAGTAATAGTTGAAATGGAACTCCTCCAGCAACAAGCGAGTACTGATCTATCAGAAAGAAAGGCTCAGAAGGAAAGAGCAGTGCTTTTCTTTAATGATAACTCTGAAGTTCTTTATAATGCCCCTGGAGCGTTATCCATAGATGTGTCAAAAACTGGTTTAAAGTTTAAAGTTTCTATACAAGGATCCGGAGGCACAGGAAAAACCAATATGGAGATATTCTGTTATGATCTCATGCTTTCACAAATTTGGTCAGAAAAAGAAATAACTCCAGGATTTCTTATCCACGATAGTATTCTTTTTGCCGATGTTGATGAACGACAAAAAGCTCTAGCCCTTGAACTCGCTGCCAAAGAATCAGAAAGGCTTGGGTTTCAATATATATGTACAATGAATTCTGATTCAATTCCAAAAGGTGATTTTAGTCAGAATTTTAAATTTGATAAATATGTGCGGAAAACATTCACAGATGCCACAGATGATGGTGGATTATTAGGTGTAAAGTTTTAAAAAATGTCAAAAGTCATAATCGAATCCGAAGTCGAACAAGTCGCCCTAGAAATCTTTTCTGAGCTTAAGTATAAGATTATCTATGGTCCTGATATTGCCCCGGATGGTCCTCATCCAGAGAGACACAGATATTCTGATGTCACATTGATTGAAAGGCTTCGCGAGGCAATAGATCGCTTTAATCCTACAATCCCTGCTGAAGCAAAAGCTGAAGCCCTTAAGCAAATCATACGAACCGAAAGTCCTGATCTGGTAATTAATAACCACCGTTTTCATAAAATGTTAGCAGATGGTGTGGATGTGGAATATCGTAAAGACGGTGGGATTGCCGGAGATAAAGTATGGTTGTTTGATTTTGATAAAATAAATAATAATGAATTTCTGGCTGTTAATCAGTTTACGGTCATTGAGAATAATATTAACCGTCGTCCCGATATAGTACTTTTCATTAACGGTCTGCCGATTGTGGTGATTGAATTAAAGAATCCGGCAGATGAGAACGCTACAACACTTACTGCATTTAAACAGTTTCAAAAATACAAACTTCAAATTCCTTCTCTTTTTAAATGTAATGAAATATTAGTGGCAAGTGATGGTTTTGACGCAAGGGCCGGGACCATTACTTCTGATTGGGAGCGTTTCTTGCCCTGGAAGACCATTGACGGTAAAACAAAGGCGCCAAACGCCACGCCCCAGATAGATGTCCTCCTGCGAGGCATGTTCAATAAAAACGTTCTTATCGATCTTATCCGTCATTTTATTGTTTTTGAGCAAGAAAGAGATACCAAGGAAAACGTTATTCGACTCTCCAAAAAGATTGCGGCGTATCATCAGTATCATGCGGTTAATAAAGCCATAGACGCTACTCTTAAGGCATCAAGCGTTAAAGGTGACAAACGTTGCGGTGTGGTCTGGCATACGCAAGGTTCTGGTAAGAGCCTCATCATGGCATTTTATACCGGCAAGTTGGTTCTGGCTTTAGATAACCCTACCATTGTAGTTTTGACTGATAGGAACGACCTAGATGATCAGCTTTTTGGCACATTCTCAAGATGCAATGAACTCTTGCGACAGGCACCGGTCCAAGCAAATTCACGAGCAAAGCTACAAGAATATCTCAAGGTATCCTCCGGTGGTGTTGTTTTTACTACCATACAGAAATTCTTCCCGGAAGATAAAGGCGGCCAATACCCTCTATTATCCGACCGTAGAAATATCGTGGTTATAGCTGACGAAGCCCATAGAAGCCAATATGATTTTATCGATGGTTTTGCTAAGCACATGCGGGATGCACTGCCCAAGGCTTCCTTTATTGGTTTTACCGGTACTCCTATCGAAAGGCAGGACCGTAACACCATTGCTGTTTTTGGTGATTACATTGATATTTATGATATTGAACAAGCAGTTAAGGATGGAGCGACGGTTAAGATATTTTATGAAAGCAGACTTGCTAAACTTGAGTTAAAGAATGAAGAACGGCCAAAAATTGATCCTGAGTTTGAGGAGGTTACTGAAGGCGAGGAATTAAAGAAAAAGGAAAAGTTAAAGACTAGATGGGCCAGGCTTGAGGCTATTGTTGGAAGCGAAAAGCGGGTTAAACAGATCGCCAAAGATATCATTAATCACTTTGAGGAGCGCCTTAAGGCCCTTGAAGGCAAAGGTATGATTGTTTGTATGAGTCGGCGTATAGCTATAGATTTGCATAATGAAATCATAAAGCTACGGCCCCAATGGTATAACAAAGACGACGACAAAGGATTTTTGAAAGTGATTATGACCGGATCTGCCAGCGATCCTGTGGAGTGGCAGGAGCATATTCGTAATAAGCAAAAAAGGAGAGATATTGGCGACCGGATGAAAGATCCGAACGATCCTTTAAAATTGGTTATTGTCAGGGACATGTGGCTTACTGGTTTTGATGCCCCATCTCTTCATACGATGTATGTTGATAAGCCTATGCGTGGTCATGGTTTGATGCAGGCGATTGCCCGGGTAAACCGTGTTTTTAAGGATAAGCCAGGCGGTCTTGTTGTTGATTACTTAGGAATAGCAGATGATTTAAAACGGGCATTAGCCGAATATACGGAAAGCGGCGGTAAAGGTAAGCCTACTTTTGACCAAGAAGATGCAGTTGCCCTTATGCTTGAGAAGTACGAAATCGTCTGTGGAATGTTCGATAAATTTGATTACAAGAAATTCTTCGCTGCTTCCGTAAAAGACAAGATGTCTATTATAACTTTGGCGCAAGAACATATTCTGGAACAGAAGAATGGTAAAGAACGTCTCCTGGCCTACGTAACACAGCTTTCACAAGCATTTGCGCTATCAGTGCCTCATGAGGAGGCGCTGAAGATTAGGGATGACGTAGGGTTCTTCCAGGCGGTTCGGGCTAGAATTGCCAAGTACGAAACCGGAACTGGCAAGACTGAAGATGAACTGGATTCAGCGATAAAGCAGATTATCTCAAAGGCTATCGTTTCAGATAAAGTAATCGATATCTTTGAGGCAGCGGGACTTAAAAAACCGGATATCTCCATTCTGTCAGACGAATTCTTGGCAGAGATTAAAGGAATGCCTCATAAGAATCTTGCCTTTGAGCTCTTAAAGAAACTCCTTAATGATGAAATTAAAGCTAGGTCAAAAAAGAACCTCATTCAAGGTCGTTCATTTGCAGAGATGCTCGAAAAGACTATTAAAAAATACCAGAATAAAGCGATAGAAGCGGCTAAGGTTATTGCGGAGCTGATTGAGCTTGCTAAAAAGATACGAGAAGCTGACGAACGTGGTGAAGATCTGGGATTAACTGAAGATGAAATAGCCTTCTATGATGCTTTAGAAGTTAACGATAGCGCAGTTAAGGTACTAGGTGATGAAACGTTGAAGACTATTGCCCGGGAGCTTGTGGTTGCTGTTCGCAATAACGTAAAGATTGACTGGACGTTAAAAGAAAGTATTCAGGCCAAACTTCGTGTTATGGTCAAAAGAGTTTTGCGGAAACATGGCTATCCGCCGGATAAAGAAAAAAAAGCAACAGAAACCGTGTTAGAGCAGGCTACTTTGTTGTGCAAGGATTGGGCAGAGAAGCCTGATAGCGAAGCAAAATCAGATTTATTCTTTATTGATGTTATTTCAGATGAGGAGATTAGCGAAAAAGATAAATTCTTTGAGTATCTACCAGTTTATTCACTAGAGGCAGTTGCTACTAATTTTGGTAAAGAGGAGCTTGTGCGGAGACTTGGTTGGAAGAAGGTTTTAAATCGTAAACTCAATAAAGATATGTTTATTGTTAAGGTAGTCGGTAAGTCCATGGAACCCACTATTTATGATAATAGCTATTGTATCTTTCGTTTTGAGCGCGGAGGTTCAAGAAATGGCTTAGCTGTTCTCGTAGAATCACACCTTGTATCTGATCCAGAAACTCACCAATGTTTTACTATCAAGCGTTATAAGAGCGAAAAAGAAAATCTTGGAGAAGACCAGTGGCGACATAAGCGGATCATTTTGTCTCCGGATAATAAAGCATTTAAGGATATTGTGCTTGAGAATATTAATGATGATGACTTTAAGGTTGTAGCCGAATTTGTTGAGGTTTTAGAATAAAAATTGGAGAAGGATTTAATGTCTACAATAGTCTATTTAGATGAAACAGGCGATCATTCTTTAGAACTGGTAGATAACGATTTTCCTTTGTTTGCGCTTGCTATGTTTGTCTGTGAAGAATCAATCTATAACCAAAAAATTGTCCCAGCAGTTAACCAATTTAAAATGGATTACTTTGGGCACGAGTCGATTATTATTCATTCTCGTGATATAAGAAAGGCGCAAAAAGATTTTGGATTTCTTACAAACCAACAAAAGCGAGAAGAATTTTATGTAAGGTTAAATCAAATAATGTCAGATGCAGAATATAATTTAATAGTTTCAGTGATCCGCAAACAAGAGCATAAAGACAAGTATGGTTTAAATGCAGAGAATCCCTATGATTTAGCTATGATGTTTGCAATGGAAAGGTTGCTTCCGCTACTTGAGGATAGAAAGCAGGATAAGGTGTATCTCGTAGCTGAGAGCCGAGGGAAAAAGGAAGATGACGATCTAATGCTTAGTTTCTTGCGGATTGCGAATCAAGGAACGAATTATATTGAGGCGGAGAGGTTTAAGAAAATTAACTTTAAATTAAAATTTGTCCCTAAGATGATGAATGTAATTGGTACGCAATTGGCTGATTTAGCGGCTTACCCTATCGCGAGACATGTTCTTAATCCTCAAAAACAGAATCTAGCCTATGAAATTGTTAAAAAGAAGATCTATAAAGGGAGAGGTTCTATCTTTGGACTTAAGATCTTTCCATAAAACAAAAGGCCCCGACTTTCGTCAGAGCCTTTCGCCGACCGGGAATCCCCAGTCCCTTGTTTCTAAATCCACCTAAAGTATAATCAAGCTTTATCGTTTTGTCAACCGATTTTAGCATTCTTTATAGCAAATAGTCAGATTTAGAGCTCGTTAATAATTATTACAAATAGTAATAATTATTCTTGACAAAAATAAGATTGGTAGTAAAATAATTTTGACTCGATGTTCCATCGAGCATATCGATCTTTGACTTTTCGTTTCCTCCTTTTGCAGGTAAAGCCTTCAAGATCTGAATAAAATTCAGATGCTTAAACGCGCCTATTTTTCGAATAGGGGCAACGACGCAAGTGCCGTCGTAGGCTATTCCGGGGAATGGTATCCTCAAGTAAGTAATGATTCCATCCTTCCGTCCTTACACCCTCAAGCAATAAATAAGATTGAGAATAATTAAGGATAAGCAGTCAATATTCCAGCGTAGAAAGGTGAGTATTGATAGCGTAGAAATAGTATGTGGTTATTAGGGCCATTGAAGAAAAGATGATTGTTTGTTCGGTCATCAGAACGATTGGCGTTACCTGTTTAGGGCCACAGAACGCAAGCCGTTCGAGTTCTAAAGAAAGGAGGTAGGGACAATGAAGAAAAGTCTATTAAGATCGAAGCTGGTAAAGATAATTTCTAATTTGGATGAAATTATCTGCAGCGAGACCGAACAAACGAATGGATTGGCCGTGGTAAAGAAGTGCCGTGACGAACTCCAAAAGGTATTGGGAAAACTCAATACCCGTGGAGCAGTGGTAGATGTCAATGCTGTTTTATTGAGAATCTATCGGTTAATTGATTGCGCGTATTTCTTTATATGCGGTAAGAACTAAAAACGAAAAACTACAGACAATCCAAAATCATCTTTTATTCAAGAATTCACCCTAAAGAGGGTAAAATATATGGATATAGGAAAAGCAATCAAAACGCTTCGCGCAAGGCATAAGGTTCGGCAGCAAATGCTTGCGAAGAGAATAGGGGTAACCCAGGGCTATCTCTCGCTAATTGAAAAAGGTCTTAGAGAGCCGGGTTTCGATTTGATTAAGAAAATCGCAGATACGCTTACGATCCCACCACAGTTAATATTCCTTCTTGCTTGCGACAAAGAATCGAAATTTAAGCGCTATGCGAAACCCCTAAAGAATATAACGCTATTGGTAGATGATATCCTCAAGTCAGTATAATCAAAAATCTCCGCAGCAGGTTCTGCCTATTCTTTCTATCAACAAGTTTGCTCATTGTCTAGGCATACATAGAGGAAAAATTGAGAAATTAGCGGATGAAACAGTTTCTTATTACGCTCCTTTTCAAAAGAAAACTGGGACAAAAGAGCGGACAATAGATAATCCTAGAGGATTATTAAAAGAAGTCCAAAAAAGAATGAATGATCGCATTTTAGATAAATTTGTTTTGCCGGATTTTGTTATTGGCGGGGTAAAAGGCAAAAGGCCAAATGAACACCCAGGGCGTCATGTTAACAAACCTTTAGTTATTACTTTTGATATCAAGGATTGTTTTCCGAACATAACAAGTAAACAGGTATTTGATATTTGGCATAAACAGTTAGGATGTTCACACGAAGTGGCGAGATTAGCTACAAAGTTAACTACAAGAATTGGGCATTTGCCTTTAGGGGCTCCCACAAGTCTTGCTTTAGCAAATATAGCGTTACAGCCGTGTTTATCGAAAGTGGCAGAAATAGCCGAACATAATGGGTTTTTGATTGGGCAATATGTTGATGATTTAGCTTTTTCCGGAGCTGTTTTGCCCCAAGGCTTTATGCCCTCAATAGTCGAAGAGTTTATAAAATATGGGTTTAAGCTTAAAAGTAAGAAAATAAAAGTCATGCGGGCAAACAAACCACAAATTGTTACTAAAAAACTTGTAAATAGAAAGGTAAGCATCCCGCGGATAGAGCGGAATAAGATAAGAGCAGCATTGCATGAGTTACATAATGTAGATGTTAAAAGTTCAACATATGGAAAGCAATACCGAAGCCTGAAAGGTAGGATTAATAATTTAGGTGATTTTCATCCCGTTTTAGCAGAAAAAATACGTGAGCAATTTAAACAACTCTATAATCCTGATAAACGCTCATAATGAAATTGTTGCGTTCAAAACTTAAGTTGTTTTTAGATTATTTATGTTGTTTCGGATAGAGATGAATAAAAGCAAGTTTTTAATAGGATAATAAGGCATAGACTATTATGGGCGGAGATTTTGGGTTAACTCGTATGACAATGACGCTAATACGAGCGCATCAACGTGATGTTGAGCGTAAGCGTAAGTGGGACCTTAAGATGGAAGCACTTAAGGGAGCCGAGGCCGAGGTTGAAGATCAAGACCACTACATTCAAACAATAACTTCATTCCACAAAGAATGTTTATCTCCAGTTGATTGGCAATTAATAACACAGCATCCTTCTCCCAGAAAGCCAGTTTATAATAATGACAATGAACTTAAAGCACGTAAAAAACGCGAGACTTATGTTCCCGGGGCTTGGGCAAAGTTTCTGGATCTAGTTGATGTAAATATACAAAAGTTAGAAGAGGGGATTGTAAAGGCGAAAATTCATGATGAAGCCCAATATAATGAAGCAATGGCAGAATTCACTAAACAATATGCAATTTGGGCAAAAGAAACTAACTTGGCAAAGTGTATTTTAAATGGCGATATTGAATCTTATAAGTTGGTAATAAGAGAAATGAAGCTTTGGTCAGATGTAAAAGAAATAGGAGATGTTGTAAGCACAGATGTTTATGATGCCAATAAAGTAGAAATAACATTAAAGGGTCAAAGTGATTGTATTCCAAGGCAAAGAAAAAAGACACTCAAGAGAGGTGTTGTTTCTATAACAAAAATGCCAATTAGTTTATTCTTTGAAATTTACTACAGATGTATTTGTAGTGGTGCAATACGGGTTATTCGTGAAGTATTCGCCGCACTTCCTGTGAATTCGGTACAAATTAACATTATCGACGATTTTATAAATACCATAAGTGGACATACTGAGAATCTTCCAGTATTGAGCGTGCGGATTTTACGAAACGACCTTAAAGACATTGAATGGGATAGAATCGATCCGTTAAGTTTTATAGGTAATTTTGAACATCAGGTGAATTTTAAAAAAACAAGGGGTTTTAGTCCAGTATCCAAATTGGCTTTATATGACTAAATTATCACGTTCAAAAATAGAATTGTTTCTTGATTGCCCCCGGTGTTTTTGGCTGGACATGCAAAAAGGCATTAAGCGCCCACCACCATTTCCCTATACAATAAACTCCGCTATAGATGCGCTCTTAAAGAAAGAATTCGACGTTTGCCGCGAAAACGGTGTAGCTCACTACATAATTAAAAAATACTCCATTAACGCCATTCCCTATAAATGTGATCAAATTAATACTTGGCGCGCTAACTTCACCGGCATCCAATTTCATCATAAACCTACTGATTTCCTAGTATTTGGTGCAGTGGATGATGTGTGGATCAATCCGGCAGGAGAGTTAATTGTAGTTGATTATAAAGCAACCGGAGCCACTAATCATCAAATCTACCCCGGATACAAGCGCCAGATGGAGGTGTATCAGTGGCTGCTCCAGCAAAATGGTTATAGAGTTTCAAAAACCGGGTATTTTCTCTTTGCCAAGGTTAACAAGGAAGGCGGTTTTGCAGAAGGAAAGCTTTCTTTTGACCTCACCTTAGAACCGCTTGAAGGTGATAGCTCTTGGGTTGAAGATGCACTTGTCAATGCTTGTAAAGTAACAGACGGTCCCGTCCCCGGAGTTAAATCAGAATGTATATATTGCAAGTTTGTACAAGGGGCAAAATAGTTCTGTACGATGATGACCCGGATGCTGACGATTAATTCTTAAGGAGCAAAGCAAATTAGTATATAAATAACAGGTCTGTTCGCTATGAAATTGGCGGACAAGCCTGTTTTTTTATGAGTTTTTCGCCTTGATATATGGCTTATTTTATGGCATATAGGTAGTAATGAAGAAAATCGCAGATTCAATAATTCTGGATTTAGCAGGTAAAACCAAAGAAGAGGTACTCTTAAATATCTCAAAGTTTGCCAAGCAGGAAAAACTAATTAAAGATGAACAGCTTATCTACAGGAAATTCTTGGAGAGAGAGCAGCTAGGCACAACTGCCATTGGTAAAGGGGTTGCTTTGCCTGAGGCTTGTTGGATAGCTATGAGCAGACCTTATGCATTTATCCTTTGTCGCACAAAGAAGCCTGTAAATTTTAATTCTCTAGATGGTAAGCCGGTGCGGATTATTTTAGTTTCTTTAGGCAGGGATAAAGCTGATTTAACAAGGTTAAAACCATTGGCCAAATTAGCGAGGTTGCTTAAAAACAGTGAATTTAGGGATAGTTTTTTAAATGTTAAAAATATAGATAATGTTTATTCGTTATTTAAAACATATGAAACCCCCTAAACCAGAATCTTGAATATGGGTGACTAAATACCTGTATACAGAGAGTCTTTCTGTCGCGCCATATTTCTGGGGCCTTACGGGATTCACCTCAATATACTCTCTCGAGAAATAAGATTGATTTTGTCAAAAGCCATTGTACAATATAATCAATAAGGCAAAGGCGATGAGGTTCGCATAACTACCTTAAAAATAAAAGGTTGATAACCTCTACTGGCAACGGTAGAGGTTTTAATTTTATGAAGCCCATATTCATAATTACTTTGGTTATTGGTGCGATCTTTAGTTTGGTCGGGGCACTTATGGCTTATGTGATCGCCTATGAAGAATATAGCCATCATTACACCGATAAGAGGAAACCATTTCAGCATGCGATGCAGACAGCTGTATTTACTTTCGTTGTATTTTTAGTTTTGTCAATTATAGTAGGATTGTCTTTAAATGTGTTATTTAGGAGTTGATTAAATGACACTTGTAATTTAGAACAGAGATCAAAGTTTAAAGAGCAAAGTGACTTCCGACTTATTTTGATTGACTTTTTCAAAATGCGATGGTATATTTGGACAAGCGATGAGGTTCGCTTATTAACCACCTTAAAGCGAAGGTTGATAACCTCTACTGGCAACGGTAGAGGTATTTTTGTATAGGCCTCTACCAGAAAACACCTGATAGGGGCCTTTTTCTTATATGGCCGATAAACATACTCCATATTTTAATTTTCTTGATGCCCTAAAAGAACAGGGCTGCCCGATTTGTTTTCTTATCAGGAAAAATACCCGGAAGTTTATGGATGATTTTTTATATGAGAGTGTTAATGATCCGGGTTTAAGAAAAGAAATAAAAGAATCCGCAGGTTTTTGCAATCGCCATGCCTGGCAAATCCAGAAGTTTGGAGACGGTTTTGGATTAGGTATCATATACGAATATTTGATGCAGCTTGTCTTGGAAAAGCTGAAAGCAGTTGATAGTTCAACTGCCTCAATTAAAGCTCTCTTAAAGGGGCTAGACAAGGATGAGAAAGATAAAAATCCCTGCATATTCTGTAAGCAAGAAAATGATGTTGAGGGTCGCTATATTGCTATTTTTTTAGAGAATTTTGATGATCCAGAACAAAAGTTTGGTTATAAGAATTCATCTGGCTTATGCTTTTTTCATCTGAGTCAGACAATTAAGAAATGTAAAAACAAAAAATTCGCTACTGAAATTATCAGTATTGAAGCGGCTAAGTTCACAGGTTTAATTGCGGAAGTAAAAGAATTTCACCGCAAACACGATTATCGCTTCTCAAAAGAGAAAATCGGCAAAGAAGGCGATTCGTGGATTCGCGCGATAGAAAAGATGATTGGTAAGGAAGGTGTATTGTAATATGGTTTACGAAGATACCTCAAGAAAAACAGCTTTTAAATTTATCATTTTGTTGGGCCTGGTGAGCCTTCTTGCTGATATGACTTACGAGGGCGCGCGCAGCATTACCGGACCCTATCTTGCATTATTAGGCGCAAGCGGTACCGTCGTAGGAATTGTAGCCGGATTTGGAGAATTGATTGGTTATGCTCTGCGGCTTGTATCCGGCTATATCAGCGATAAGACAGGAAAATATTGGCTAATCACTATTTTAGGGTATGCGGTTAATCTATTTGCTGTACCGTTATTGGCATTAGCAGGCAGATGGGAAATTGCAGCAGCCCTTATGATTACAGAGCGAGTAGGGAAGGCGATTCGTACTCCCAGTCGCGACGCTATGCTTTCGCATGCAACCAAAGAAATAGGCCGCGGTTGGGGCTTTGGTTTGCATGAAGCCATGGATCAGATAGGAGCAATGCTGGGGCCTTTGATTGTGGCCGGAGTTCTTTTTATCAAGGGTGGTTATAAAACCAGCTTTGCTGTGCTGCTTATACCGGCGGTTTTAGCATTAATTGTTCTTTTGACAGCCAGATATCTTTATCCCAGGCCGCGAGATTTAGAAACGGTATCCGCTACTTTAGAAACCAAAGGTTTCCCCAAGGTATTTTGGATATACCTTATTGCCGTGGCTTTGATAGCTGCGGGTTACGTTGATTTCCCGCTGGTTGCTTATCATTTTAAAAAGATTTCTATTGTATCGGACAATTGGATTCCGATATTTTATGCGATTGCCATGGGAGTTGATGCTTTGGCTGCGCTTATCTTTGGGCGTTTATTTGATCGCAAGGGAGTATCTGTCCTTATTTTTGCAGTTCTTGCCTCTTTATTTTTTGCTCCTTTGGTTTTTCTGGGAGGATTTTATCCTGCATTATTTGGGATAGTGTTATGGGGAATTGGTATGGGAGCTCAAGAGTCTATAATGAGGGCTGGAATAGCTGATATGATTCCTGCAAATAAAAGAGGATCGGGTTACGGAGTATTTAATGCCGGTTACGGTTTATTCTGGTTCCTTGGCAGCGCAGCGATGGGTATATTTTACGACATATCTATTCCTCTATTAATCGCGTTCTCAATTATAGCACAGCTGGCTTCGATTCCATTTCTCATGATGACAAAGAAAATGGTTAATATTAAGGGAGAACTGTTTTAATTCGTATAAAAGGAGGAAACGGAATTGCGTATAATACTCGGCATAATACTTATAATTGTTGTAGTATGTGTCAGTCTTATGTCCGTTTTCTTTTTAGCACGGAGATTTTTCGGTGGCACAAAAGAAGATGAATGGTTTAGCCTTAAACGTAGCATTGCGGGGATACTTTGGGTTTTTGGGATTATAATTATTTTGCCAAGCCTGATTAACTTAGTTTCCACTTTCATCCATAATGTAATCTGGGGTTCAATGACTTGGCAGGAATATTTAAAGCATATTGGAGAGTTTTCTTTTCAGGCAACTTATAATTTTTATGCTAATTTGTTCGCGAAATTACCAAAATAAAAGAAAGGTGGAAGAATTATGTCAAAGATTAAGCAAGTAAGGGCAAGGGAGATTTTAGATTCAAGGGGCAATCCTACGGTTGAAGTAGATGTGATTTTGGATAGCAAAGTAATGGGCAGGGCAGCGGTGCCTTCTGGCGCATCTACTGGGACCCGTGAAGCTGTAGAACTAAGAGATGGCGATAAAAAAAGATTTTTAGGTAAGGGAGTCTTAAAAGCAGTTGAGAACGTAAATAAGATAATCGCCCCAGAACTTATCGGAAAGAATCCTAAAAAACAAAAGGGAATCGACTCTTTAATGATTAAATTGGATGGTACTGAAAATAAGGCTAAGTTAGGAGCAAATGCCATATTAGGAGTTTCTCTGGCAGTGGCTAAGGCAGCTGCGCAGGATGAGGGCCTATCAATCTATAAATATCTTGGCGGCAAAGAGGCTGTTAGGTTGCCGATTCCTTTTCTGAATATTCTAAATGGCGGTAAACACGCTGATAATAATGTGGATATCCAGGAGTTTATGATTGCGCCTATTGGAGCACCTTCTTTTAGAGAGGCACTGCGCTATGCTGCCGAAGTCTATCATACGCTAAAAGGCATCCTGAAATCAAAGGGTCTAAGCACTTCAGTTGGTGACGAAGGCGGTTTTGCGCCAAATCTCTCACGTAACGAAGAAGCTATAGAAGTCATTATTGCTGCTATTGAGAAAGCCGGTTATAGGCCTGGCAAGGATATCGCAATTGTCCTTGACCCAGCAGCCAGCGAGTTTTATCAAGACGGAAAATATCTGCTTAAGGCAGATAACAAGAGTTTATCTTCGGAGCAGATGGTTGATTATTATGCCGGATTAGTTTCTAAATACCCGATCATTTCTATTGAAGACGGTCTAGCTGAAAATGACTGGGAAGGCTGGAAAATCTTGACCCAGAAACTTGGCAGCAAGATTCAGCTAGTCGGAGACGATATTTTCGTAACTAACCCTAAAATTCTGGCAGAGGGCATAAAGCAAGGAATTGCTAACGCTGTGCTGATTAAGCTTAATCAAATCGGCACCTTGACAGAGACATTGGAAACTGTTGATATGGCTAAGGAAGCAGGCTATACCTGTATGTTCTCTCATCGTTCAGGAGAGACAGAAGATTCCTTCTTAGCTGATGTGACTGTTGCTACCAACGCAGGCCAGCTTAAGACCGGAGCACCTGCGCGTTCAGAACGCCTGGCAAAATATAACCAGTTGCTGCGCATTGAAGAGGAATTAGGCAGTAAGGCTGTATTTAAGGGAACCTTGAGGTGAGATATTATTGTCCGAACTGCTGGCAGGATTTCTGGGGAGAGGATTTTGAAGTTTGCCCTAAATGTGGTTATAACATCAAGGATTTTGATAATAAGGATTATGTTGATAAGCTTATTACGGCCCTTCAGCATCGCGCTGGAGAAGTCAGACATTGGATTATTATGATTCTTGCGCAGAAAAAAGAAAAGCGAGCAGTACCTTATTTAGAAAAGTTACGCAGGGAGACGAAAGATCCGTCATTGGTCAGAGCAGCAGAGGAGGCAATTAAAGAGATTAATGCATAAGGGTATGATTATTTAAGATTAAGCGATGAGGCTCGCATAATGCCCTGAAAGGCTGATAGCTTCTACTATTAGTAGGAGCTATTTTTTTATATGGAAGAGATAAAGAGTTTATGCGAGAAAGTAATTGAGGCTCTTTCTGCAGGCAGATGTCCGGTATGCGCGATGCTTCGCGAAGATGAGTTTAATAATTTCTGTCATTGGGTAGGGCAAAGCGCTGAGCAATATAGAGGATCGGATGAAAGAAAAAAGTTATTAGCCTGTGGCGGATTTTGTAATTATCACTTCTGGAAGCTCCATGAAATTAATACTAATTATGGAAGTGCGAGTTGCGGGCATGAGTTAATTGAAAGGCTAATACAGATTTTTCGCAGCCATGATTATGAATATCTCATTGATGCTTTTAAAGAAAGAGATGAGGATTTTAGAGTATGGTCGCTTGAAGGCAGTGTTCATTGCCCTGTCTGCCGCGACCTAAAGAAGAAAGAGAAAAGTTATCTTAAGGAATTGATAGGCTTATTGCAAGATAGTGTCTATAAGACAAAATATGCGGATGGCTACGGTCTTTGCATACCGCATTTTATTAAGGCCCTGGATTTTGTTGAGGATGAGTCGCTGATAAAGTTCTTATTTGAAGTAGAGACCGCCCAGCTGGAAAGAATTAAGCAAGACGCGGCAAACTTTATTCAGAAGAAAGAACCGCCGCTATGTTGGCAGCAGACAGAGGATGAAAAGAAGTCATGGTTTAGAGCTATCGAGAAGATAGTAGGAAGAAGCGGTACTTAAATGAGCGATATCCTTATAGGCAGAGAAAAAGAATGCATAACAATAAGTGGTTTCATAAACCAAAGAAAAAGCATCCTTATTTTTGGTCCGGAGGGAGTAGGCAAAACTGCCGTTATAAACAAGGTATTAAGCGGATTCAGCGCATTAAATAAGCTTTATTCTGCATCCAGTAAAACGCTAAAAGAATCCCTTTTAAATTTTATGCTGTGCGACACTTTCGACAAGAAAACTATCCAAAAAGCGGATATCTTAGCTTTAAAGAAATTATTCTATGGGATCCTGGCTAAGAAAAGCCCAGAATATATTATTTTTGATCACATAGAAAATGTTGAGTCAAAATTCTACTCTTTTCTTGTGTACCTTATGGAAGTGAAGATCCCGATTATTGTGCTAAGCCGTGGGCTTGAGAAAAAAGACATCGGCCACCTGCGTATGTCTTCGTTTAACTTTGAAAAGGTTGAGATATCTAATTTTGACAAACTGGCTGCGGATATCCTGATAGGCCATTTTATCAATGAATTTGGCATAAATATAACCAAGACAGATGAATTCAAAAAGCAGATATTTCATTTTTCTAAAGGCAACCCGAAGGTAATCAAAGGTCTTTGTTTTCTGGCCAGAGATGTCAAATATCAAAAAAGCAATGGGCTAGATGTAAAGCTCATGGATTTAGACCGAAGGATCAACGAAGTAGTGCATTAATCATGTTTAAAAGCAAAACAAAATATACCTGGGAAGGCTGGGATTCATCTGGAAGAGAAGACTGGGTTTTTAGTGTCAAGCATCCCTGTGAGCTTATCGGTGTTCATGCCAAGCTTATTGATAATGAATTAAAGGATTCGGAGAAAATAGAATACTGTATATATGCGCCGCGAGTATCCTCTACCAAAACGCCCTTTGGGCTTAAGTCAGAGGAATCGTCCTGCGGCGTCTGTGTTACAGATAGCAGGTTTATTATAACGAAAAATAGGCATATTAAAGGAATGGAACCGACTTTGGCTTCCATTGATTTTAAGGATATCGTTTATTTCAATATCGGCAGCGCGCTTCTCCTTAGTTGGGTTTCCACCACATATATTCAAGATACCAAATTGAAGCATCTGTCTATTTTGTTTGGTTCAAACGGCAGGCATCATTTTGAGAAGGCGTTGCGCTCGTATAAGAAATATTGTCAGGATATAAATACGGAGAAGTTTGATCTGGATACGTTTTCCGCCTCCGGATTCATACATAAGATTCCCGATAGCATCCACCGCAATCATTTAAAAACACTTATCAGCCAAAACGAACGCTGCATCCTAACTTTTGGCTGTCACTATCTTTGGCATAAGGTTTCGGCAAAAAAGTCTTTGTTAAGGAGAGTTGAGGAATCTTATGTAACAAGCAAAGCCTCGGTTTTGTTTACGGGTAAGGCGATATTAATTGCGCGTAACGGGCTGGATGTTTCGATAGGCAACTGCGTGGACGTGTTGAATGTTTCTCTGGACAAGGCCGGTTCGATTTTTTTGCTGGAAGAAAAAACCGGAGACAGCGCCATTCATAAACTTAGAGTAAATTTTATTAAAGAAGTTCAACCGTTGGATATTTCTTTAATATCCTTGGATGAGAAAGCAGAGGTATTCCTGGATAATATTCAATTGCTTTTAAGCAATACAACGCAGACACCCCGCGCTTAATGGAATTGCGCGGGTATGCCTTAACTAGGCAAAGGAGGATTAGGAATGAACGGATTTAACTTGTTGTGGTTGGCGCCGATGGGCTCTCTATTAGCGCTGGGTTTTTCGGGGTTTCTGGCCTGGAAGGTGCTTAAGGCTGATAGGGGTAACGATAAAATGAGAGAGATCGCCGATGCCGTTAAGGAAGGCGCAAAGGCGTATTTGAAAAGGCAGTATTCGGTAGTAGCTATCTTTTTTATCGTGGTATTTTTTATCCTTTTGTGGTTGAGTTTAAAAGGATATCTGGTTATTTTTGTTCCTTTTGCTTTTCTAACTGGTGGTTTCTTTTCTGGTTTGTCAGGATATATAGGTATGTCTATCGCTACCAGCGCAAGCGACAGGACTGCGCAGGCTGCGCGTACCAGCTTAAACGGCGCGTTACGTATTTCGTTTTCTGCCGGAGCAGTAATGGGCCTTGTGGTGGTCGGTTTAGGCCTTTTGGACTTAAGTATTTGGTATTGGTTACTTAATTGGTATTATTCAACGCATGCTTTACCTTCGGGGATTGATAAGCTCGGCGCAATAACTTCGACTATGCTTTGTTTCGGCATGGGCGCAAGCTCCCAGGCATTATTTGCCAGAGTTGGTGGTGGTATCTTCACTAAAGCCGCGGACGTGGGCGCAGACTTGGTAGGTAAGATGGAAGCCGGAATCCCCGAAGACGACCCGCGCAACCCTGCGGTTATCGCTGATAACGTCGGCGACTGCGTCGGTGACTGCGCCGGGATGGGGGCGGATCTTTATGAGTCTTATGTCGGCTCAATTGTTGCTACTATGGCTTTGGCAGTTGCGGCGGGTTTAGGAATTTCCGGAGTAACAGTGCCTATGGTTATGGCAGCAGTTGGTGTCATTGCATCTATTATTGGCACATTCTTTGTAAAATCAGAAGAAAAGGCAGAACAGGGGACACTACTCAAGGCGCTGCGCAAGGGAATTTTTTCCAGTGCAATACTGATTGCAATATTCTCTTATCCTGTAGTTAGATTCACTTTAGGCCAAGAACATATAGGGGTGTATTGGGCGATTATTTGCGGATTAGTTGCCGGGCTTCTTATTGGTTTAGCCACGGAATATTTTACTTCCGATAAATATCCGCCTACACGTTCTGTGGCCGACCAGGCTTTAACCGGAGCTGCCACGGTAATTATCGGAGGATTGTCTGTAGGAATGCTTTCAACAGCAATTCCGGTGCTTTTGGTAACTGCCGCAATTTTGGCAAGTTTCTATTTTACTGGTGGTGCCACCAATTTTAATGCCGGGCTCTATGGCATAAGCATTTCGGCGGTAGGCATGTTATCAACGCTTGGTATAACCTTGGCTACAGATGCTTACGGACCTATTGCAGATAATGCAGGTGGCAATGCTGAAATGTCTCATTTGGGGCCTGAGGTAAGGCAGCGTACTGATGCTTTGGATGCTTTAGGCAATACCACGGCAGCTACGGGAAAAGGTTTTGCCATTGGTTCAGCGGCTTTAACTGCTCTGGCATTAATCGTTGCCTATAATGATAAAATCGCTTCGTTAGGTAAAACTATGGATATGAATTTTATCAACCCTCGGCTTATTGGCGGTTTGTTTATCGGCGGCATGCTTCCATTTTTATTCTGCGCTCTTACTATGGGCGCAGTAGGACGGGCTGCCGGAAAAATTGTGGAAGAAGTGAGAAGGCAGTTTAAAGAAATAAAAGGTTTAATGGAAGGGAAAGTAAAGGCAGATCATGCGACATGCGTTAGTATTGTTACCAGAGCCGCGCAAAAAGAAATGATTCTACCTGCGCTCTTAGCTTTGATTGCTCCTATATTAACTGGTATATTTATGGGGCTTGAGGCGGAGGTAGGACTGCTTTCCGGAGCGCTTGTGTCAGGATTTGTGCTGGCAGTAATGATGGCTAATGCCGGTTGTGCCTGGGATAATGCCAAGAAATATATTGAAGGCGGTAGGCATGGTGGAAAAGGATCGCCTACGCACAAGGCAAGCATAGTCGGCGATACGGTGGGGGATCCTTTTAAGGATACTTCAGAGCCGTCGCTGAACATTTTGATTAAACTTATGTCTATGGTCTCGATAGTTTTCGCATCATTTATAGTAGCCAAAACAATATTTAAATAGTAATATTATTAACATGATTAAAAAAGGAGAATTGCTGTGGAAGGTATTTATACTATTGCAGCGGTGTGGTTGGGGTTAGCAGTTTTGTCTACTGTTATCGCGTATCACTTGAAAATGTCCATTGCTCTTATTGAGATTTGCGTTGGCGTTGTGGCTGCGGCTGTTGCCAACCATTTCTTTGGGGCAAATGCCTTAGGAAGCAATTTAGATTGGCTTAAGTTTTTAGCTTCAACCGGAGCAATACTACTTACTTTCTTGGCAGGAGCCGAACTTGATCCAAAAGTTATATCTGCCAAGAAAAAAGAAGTGTTTGTTGTGGGAATTATCGGATTTTTAGCACCCTTTCTGGGTTGTGCTACCTTTGCCAAATTTATACTACATTGGAACACGCAGGCAAGCTGGCTGACCGGGATTGCGCTTTCCACAACTTCTATGGCTGTTGTTTATGCCGTAATGCTTGAGACCGGTTTCAACAAAACCGAATTCGGCAAGGGTGTTTTGGGCGCCTGTTTTATTAACGACTTAGGCACAGTAATAGCGTTAGGTTTAATATTTGCGCCCTTTACTTACAAGACACTTGTTTTTGCGGCAGTGACCACTATAGTATTGATACTGTTTCCCTTTGTAACAACTTATCTGGCAAAAGTATACGGTAATAGAACTGCTGCTATCAGAGCTAAATGGGTAGTCTTAGTATTGTTTGGCCTTGGTGCGCTTGCTTTATGGAGCGGTAGTGAAGCAGTGCTACCAGCCTACATTGCCGGTATGCTTCTGGCTGAATTTGCGGCAAAGGAAGAGCATTGGGTAAGGCGTATGCGTACTTTGACAATCGGTTTTCTTACGCCGTTTTATTTCCTGCGAGCAGGAACTCTTGTTTCGGTACCTGCACTACTTTCTGCACCACTTGTATTTCTGCTTTTATTCGGAGGAAAGGTTATCTCAAAAATCTTTGGGCTGTATCCGGTTATTGGCCGATTCCGTAGAGAGCGCAAAGAAAAATGGTATTATACCTTGATGATGTCAACAGGGCTCACCTTCGGTACGATATCCGCACTTTACGGATTATCTCATGGTATAGTTACACTGGAACAATATTCTTACTTGGTGGCAGCTGTTATTGCCAGCGCGGTCATACCGACAATGATCGCTAGTTTCGCATTTATGCCCAAACATCTTCTGCCTATTCACAAGAAAGGCGAAGGTAAAGTGGCGGTTACAGAATACGGAATAGACGAAGAATAGAAAGGAAAAAGACATGGAAAAGCGCGTTCTATTGCGGGTGCAGCTTAATTCTACCGATCAATTCAGAGGGATTTCTTTATATGAACAGGTTGTTTTAAGAGCTAAAGAGTTTGGCTTAGCGGGTGCAACGGTTAAGAAAGGTGTCATGGGGTTTCTGGGCGACAGGCAGATAAGCAAACCGAATACATTATCGCTTTCAGAAAATTTATCGGTTGTGATTGAAATAATTGATAATGAGTCAAAAATAAACCATTTTCTACCCGAACTAGACAAAATGGTGAGAGAAGGATTAGTAACTTTGTCAAAAGTCGATGCTATAAGTAAAAGAGTTAATAAGTAGTATTGCGGAAGACATGCGGGAATCATGCCGCGATATTCTTCGACGATATCCCAAAATACCCTTATGCGAAGAAAGACGTTTAATCCAAAAGGCTCAGAATGGTTCGAGGAAAAGCAGAGATGAAATTGTTCTTCGCCATGTTGATTTCTTAAAGTTTAGGATCCGCAGAATAGTATTTCCCCATTTACTTCAGCGTTTCAGAGAAGATCTGCTAGGAGAAACCATTTTAATTCTCTACGCAAAGATTAAAAGCTATAATCTCGATTATCGTGATAATCAAGGAAACCCTCATCCGGTTAAATTTACCTCTTATATCTGGAAACGGATTGATGGATTCATAATTGATTCCTTAAAGAAGGAACTGAACGAATCTAATTTTTACAATAGGTACAATGAGTACGCCATTAGGAACGAAGATTTATATCCTATTTCCAAACAAACAGAGATAGACAAATCTATTTTCTAATTTCTCAAACAGTTAAGCAATTTAAAGCTAAAAATTACCGGACAAAACGGATATTCTTAGTGAGGAATGTATTTCTCAAAAGTCATTTTAGGGCAATTTAGACTTGAGCTTTTCTTAAAAAGTAGTAAGATAAGCTAAAGATGAAAGAGCTATGCATAAATGAGTTCTTAAAACATGAAAAAACTACACATTCTGAGCATCTGTGGTACGTTACGAAGTTGAGAGCTGCCACGTTAATATAATTAAACCCTCGCTATTACAAGCGAGGGTTTTTCTTTAAAAAGGAGGGAAGCAATGGGTGGAGATCCTAAGAATATAAAATCTATTGATCCGCAAATAATGACATTGGATGACGATTCGCAATGGCAATTCTTCCCTGCGACGAAACTTCTTTCAGCATGGCGAGCAGGCGATCAGGTTGTTGTTGAAAAGAAAGAGGGAAAGTTTTCTTTGTATAGGGTTATAAACAAAACCAGAAAGAACGAAGAAGCAGGGGTTGTTCCGATTAGGACACCGGGCGATCTCAGCAAATCCTTAGGTAAGAATGGTTCAGCAGAAGAATATACTAATCTTAATACAGAAATTAAGATTAAAGATGCAGTGAACGAACGGATTTGGTTAGCCGATAATTCTAAGTGGGAAATGTATAATCCAGCGCTTGGAGTTCCGGGTTTCTGGGAAATTGGTGACGCGGTAATTGTATCTCGGCGCGTAGCAAAAAGCCTAAGCAAAATGTATGAAATGCTGAATGTTAAGACCGGAGTAACTTTGATTGCGGTCTTTTTAGGGTATGAACAATGAATATCCAGAAAATCCCCATCAGCCGGATCAATCCGGCAGCCTATAACCCCCGCCTTGATTTAAAACCCGGCGATCCCGAATACGAGAAACTTAAGAAAAGCATCAATACCTTTGGCTATGTCGAGCCGCTTGTCTGGAATAGCCAGACCGGGAACCTCGTAGGCGGGCATCAACGCTTTAAGATTCTCCTTGAGCAAGGTGTCAAGGAAGTCGAGGTCAGCGTTGTTGATCTTGATCCTCAAAAGGAAAAAGCTCTGAATTTAGCCCTAAATAAGATAAGCGGCAAATGGGATAACGAAAAACTCGGTGAACTTTTGGATGAGTTGAACAAAAGCCCAGACTTTGATGTTACTCTTACCGGCTTTGATATCCCTGAAATCAGTGAAATCCTTGACCAGTTAGAGGAAGCTAGGGAAGATGGCTTTGAGCCACAAGAGATAAAGAACCCTAAGACCAAGCCAGGCGACATTATTGAACTTGGAGAACATCGGATTATGTGCGGTGATGCTTCTAAACCTGAGGATTTAGTTAGACTTTTAGGGAAAGAACAGGTGGGATTAATCCACACTGACCCGCCGTATAACGTAGATTATTATGGAGGAGCAAGGCCCAATGAGCAATCACGTCCAGCTACCCATAAATTATGGGAACGGATTTATTCAGACAACATGCCTCAGGAAGAATATGAGAAGTGGCTTAAAGTCATTTTAACCAATGCAGCAGCTTATCTGGTACCCGGAGCTGCCGTCTATATTTGGAACGGTCATAAGCAGTTTGGGCCGATGTACCTTATGCTCAAAGAACTCGGCTTCCATGTCTCTTGTGTAATCACATGGGCTAAGCCGACTTTTGCCTTAGGCTACGGTGATTATCAACAGCAGACAGAATTTTGTTTATACGGCTGGAAGGAAAAAGGCGGAAGTCATAAATGGTACGGTGCCAATAACGAATCTACCCTTTGGCAGATAAAGCGTGATAATACAGCTGATTATATCCATCCGACCCAAAAACCCGTTGCCATACCGCACAGAGCTATTAAAAACAGCTCCAAGCGGGGAGATATTGTGCTGGATTTATTCTTAGGGTCTGGGACAACTTTGGTTGCTGCAGATTCCTTAAAGCGAAGATGCTTTGGTACGGAAATTTCTCCAGCTTATTGCGATGGCATTGTTAAGCGGTATGTAGAATACGCCGGAAAAGATAAAGTTTCCCCAGAGGTATTAGCTAAATACGGGATTACGTAAGGGAGGCAATAAATATGACGGATGGAAAAGAACCGATAGAAGAGCCACAATTGCCAGCTATTAAAATTATCCAGCAAATTAAAGAGGGGTTAATCGATGCGGAAACCTTACCTAAGGAAATGCGCCAGACATGTGTGGAGTGTTTACTTACACAATTTATGTCGCTCTCCAAGATAGCAGCTTTTTTAAAAAGAGATGAAAGAACGATCAAGCGCGATAAAAAAGAAATCGAACAAAGAAATGCCGAGAAACCTTCACTAGATTATTCCTTGGAATTAATTTCTGAGTTAATGCGCAAAGCCAATGCTACTCAGGAGCACTTAATGTCATTGGCTCGTGAAGATGGAGCTACTGTTCAGGAAAAGTCGCAGGCCGCATTTTATTTATGGAAAGCTGTTCAAGAACAAATGAAACTCTTGCAAAGCCTGGGTTATTTACCAGAACAGCCCATGAGAATCCAGGCGAATATAACTCAGGAAGAAACAAGAAACGTTACGAAATTAAGAGAAGAGCTGGCCGAAGTCGAGAAGGTTATTAGCGAACAAGGCAGAGGCGATGATCCTGCTATTACCGGGCTCTTGAAATCCATAAAACAGGAAATTGCCATAGCTGAAGCAAATAATAATATGGATGAAATAAAGAAGCTTATTTCCAAGCCTAAAGAGGACACAGGGAATTCAAATGAGCCTGAGCCAAGCAGCTAATAATCTAAAACTGGTTCGACAAGAGTTATATCGGTCATCCATCTTGGATTTTGCTAAGCATTATTTCCCGCAGTATACTACTAGCCCATTCTGTTTTTTTCACGAAGATATCTGTAAACGTTTAATGGCTCTTTCTGAGAAACGCAACGGCCGTCTTGCTATTGCTGCTCCCCGCGGGTATGCAAAAAGTACGCTGGTGAGTTTCTTTTATGCGATGTGGTCTATCTGTTATAACAAGGAAAGATTCATTCTAATTCTTTCGGCCACAGCAAATCAGGCTCAAACACTCTTATCGGATATCACAAGAGCCTTGGCGACCAATGATAAATTACGCGAAGACTTTCCCGATGTCTGTTCAAAAGGCGGTGATGTTAAGACAAAATGGACTCAGCATGAAATTATTACAGGAAATGACATCAAAGTAGCTGCCTTAGGCTGGGAGCAAAGTTTTCGTGGTATCAGACATCATCAGGACAGGCCCACGCTTATCATTCTTGATGATATCGATAGCGAGAAGAATACTTACAATGCTATTTACAGAGAAAAGCTTTATGATTATTTTACCAAAACTATTTCTAACGCCGGGAGATTAAAAGGATTCAATATGATTGCTGTCGGAACGTTACTGCATCTTGATTCTTTATTAAGTAGGCTGATTAAGAAGGGAGAATCTCCGGAATGGGACAAGGAAACTTATCGAGCAGTGCTTTCTCCTCCCGAACGAGAAGATCTGTGGCAGACTTGGTGTGATATTCTTTACGATAAAGACCTTTATGAAGAAGAAAGCGGCATTGAAGCTGCAGATAAGTTCTTTGAAGCGAATAAACAGGAGATGTTAAAGGGAACAAAAGTTCTTTGGCCCGAGGTTGAAGATTACTATCAACTAAGGAAAATAAAAGAAACCAAAGGGTCTTATGCTTTTGATACCGAGAAACAGAACGATCCCAGAAATGCCAAAGATTCTCTTTATGATCCTGACAAGTTTAGTTATTGGGACAAGGATTATGCTAATGTAGATCAGCTTATAGCTTCTTTTGGAAGTGACTATAGTATCATTGGCGCTTGTGATCCGAGCGTAGGGGTGATAAGTAAAAATGCCGATTATTCAGCCATAATTATTTTAGCCAAACATAAAGGAAAGCTTTATGTTCTTGATGCCGATATTAAGCAAAGGTCACAGGATAGCTTGGTTCAGGCCATTATTAATCATTGTAATATCCACAGGCCTATGGAGAAATTCGTTATCGAAGCTAATCTATTCCCTGAGTTACTTGTTAAGTATGTCCGTGAATGTGCTGAGCGGGATAATGTTATAGTTCCTCTGAAGGAAATACGCAATACGAAAAACAAAGAGTTGAGAATTTTTGGTATGGAGACATATATCACTAAAGGAATAATCCTATTTTCCAGAAGCCAGCAAACCTTATTGGATCAGCTTAAATATTTCCCTCGGGGCGATCATGATGACGGTCCGGATGCCCTTGAGATGGCTTTAAGAGAAGCAGAGTTAAATGAGGTTGGGTTCGTGCGCCTAGAGAAAAAAGATAAGCACGGTAGAACTCCTGATCACCCAGATTACGGGCGATCGACACCGGAAGACGATACTGAAGACGAAGATGAGAATCCGCCGTATGTTAGTCTGTCATAGTAGTTTTAATGAACGAATTTGCTTGGGAGAGAGGTTATTTATAGGGTGGGACATTTTGCCAAAATAGGATGATTTTGGACAAGGTAATGACATCTGTAAATATATGTGGCACAAGTAGTTATGATTTATCTGTCCCTTGGTAATGGTGACAGAAATGGACAAAATTGGACAAAATTTATCTCTAAATCTCCAAAGTTGGCAATTTTGTGGTATAATAAGGACAATTAATTCAGAGATAGATTTCTATGTACTACCAATACGGGGAGCCAAATTTGCCCATCTGATTGTAAAGTCAGGTGGGCTTTTTTATTTGCGGGTAAATTTGGCGCCCACTCTCTCGTACTCGAACCTAAAAAAGAGGGTTGGGAGAAAAGATTGTTTTCTCCCAAGGATAGCTATTGCCTGCTAAGGAGGGGTAACAGCCCAGTTTATCGCAACAAAGGGCGCCATAGGGGAACCTTTGGTTCCCCTTGGGGAGCGATGTGCCGCAGGCACAGAGCGACAGGTTCGCAGTCCTAGAGGGAGGGTTGATTTCCTAACCCGCTGTGATAGAATATATTGCAGCGGGTTTTCTTTTAGTAGAGAGGAGTATTGTTATCAAAAATAAAATACCGGTTGGCTATCTTGCTTTCTTAATATTTTGTTTAACCTGTTCTGGCTGCGGACTTTTCCGTCTGCCACAGCACGCTGCAGTAGCAATTTCTGATAACATCTCTCCTCGATCGTGTTCCGAAACAATCTACTCCAATATATTGTGGTCAAAGGATAATAAAAAACTGTACGTTATTGCGCAAACTATCCAAGGGCAGACTAAAACGTATTCTTACGCGCATTCAGAAATAGACCCCGCGTTAAATAACTTTATGTTAGGCGTTCCTGGGTTAGTTGAAGGCGCTATTGAACCGCGAGTTGATTCATATGAGAAATGCGCTTCAAATAAGCCTTCTTTTTGTCAGGTATATTCCATTGATCTTACGAATGATGCTTTTACCCTTACTCCATCGTTCAGCTTTTTTCTGGATGCCGGTGATGAATTAGTCTCTACCTGTATGTTTTGGTCAAGCGATGAAGATATATGTGATGACAAGGGGCATTGTATGAATATACGAACATGGGTTTACCAAGCACCTCCGCCCAATCTGACGTTTAAAAGAGTTATGGATAGTGCTACTACATACTGGGTTGGCTACGATGATCATCAGAGAGAGCGTAAGAGATTGCTGGTTGTTGAACATGATAATACGTCTGTCAGATTGAATCAGGCCAAGTTTTCCGGTGTTCCTTATTTCGCAAATTTAACTTCGCGGTTTGATTTCCATTCCGCGGAGACAGAATATAGGGAGACGTATAACTTTGAATTAAGGAAGTTTGCCTTTATGGCTTCACAGCCAAGGTCACATTACATCGGTATAGTAGATGCTGACGGGAAAAATTTAAAATATGTAAAAGTTGAATAGTGAATTCTTCCGTTATGCACAAGTTACGAAACTCATCCAATAAAGGGAGTTTTTGTTTGGGTTAAAATAAAAATACAATATCAAGGAGGTGGATATCAAAAAATTAATAGCCATAATGCTTCTCTTATTTTTAACATTGCCCGCTTTTCCGCAGGATAACCTTACATCTAATGCCGACTGGATGTCTGCGCATAAGGATCAGCTGAAAGGTATGGCTATCAATCAGGTTACTTTGCTTGGAAGTCATGACTCCGCATCGTGCGATATCACTGTTGGAAGTCCGGCAGTATCAGGGTATCTTACCAGCAGCGGACATCATAAAAAAGGCCATGCGTCCGAAAAAGACGTCAGATCGGCAGTATGCCAGTCCGCATCCATTAAGGATCAGCTAGAGTATGGAGTAAGACACATTGATCTTCGCGTCGCTTATCAGAAAGGGCGGTATTGGCTCTCGCACATGTACATATCAACGCCCGCCTTTGGGCAGGGTGGAGTATTCACGCAGATAAAGGAATTCACAAAAGAGCATCCTGATGAAGTGATAATTATGATCGGAGAGCATCTCTACTCAGAGAAAGAACCCATGACCTCTGATGAGGCCGCTGTTTTTTATAACAAACTCGAAGGGTATTTTGGGGATCTTCTTATCAAAAGGGACGATTTCTCCACGCTTACTTATGGCAAGATCTGGGAGGGGAATGGAAGGATAATTCTGATAGGTTCTTCCAATGCTGACGATACGTTCTTATGGGATAGCAGCGCAGTGGATTCGGCCTGGATGGATGAGAAAAATCCCGAGGTATTGATCTCTGAATTAAAAACTGTTGTTGACGGGTGGAGAAATGGCAAAAGCGCTACTGAGTTACGGCGATTGCAGGCAATGACAACTACCGGACATAAGCTTAGGGCAGCTGCGGTGACGAATGCCGAGGTTCGCGAGATGATGCAGGGGGATTGGAAAGATGCACCCATCAGTGTTCTTCAAGTGGATGACGCCGTAAATTCCGGCCTCATACCATTATTGATTGAGAAAGTCGAACATCAATCTGCGCCGTGAGTCCCTAGATACAACCAGCTATGAAGTCCGTTCAATAAGGGTGAGCCAAAATTGGCCCCGACAATAAGTCGGGGCCAATTTATTTTTAACAGGTCCTCTAGGAAATAAGTTTTATTCGAAGTAGAAAAAAGTCAGATAAAAACGGCGGCCATCCGTTTACACAATCTTTCCTTGCTATAAAATAACACCCTAAAAGTCTAAAGAGATAAATATAAGTAAAAAGGTTAAAGTATGACGCGTATTCGAAGAATCTTGGTATTTGTGATTTTAGGAGCAGGCTTTTTAGGTTTTTTTGCCTTTGTTTTGTCTCCGAGAGGGAGAAAACCTAGTAAGGTGTATATTAAATCAAACCTCCTAATAGTGGAGCGGCGCCTTAAGAATGGCGCGCTGGATAAACCTAAACCTTACGTGATAATCGGGACAACCTGGTCCCCGGCAGCCAAGGCTCCGGTAAGCGGGCCCAATCCCTTAAACCCGAGTGAAAGAATAGATTACGGTTATTTTTTCGATTGGGAAGGGAGAAAACCCCAGGGCCATGATGTTTTTAATTATTGGATAAAAAGTGAATTCTTGGCGCATTATAAAGAGGATATCAGCTTGATGCATAAGATGAATATTACTACTGTCAGAGTTTATAATGATTTTGGGGATGACCCGAAGGCTTTTAACGCTATCCTTGATGAATTGTTCGAAAATAACATCATGGTAATTGTAACCCTTAATCTCTCCAAAGATGAAATAGTGCCGAATGCCCAGACGCATAAATTGGATATACGCCATGATGCCGCATTGCTTAAGGTGGTTGATAATTATAAACATCATCCAGCAATACTAATGTGGAGTATTGGTAACGAATGGAATTTCAATAAATATTATGGAAATGTCTCTGATTTAAAAAGCGCGATTCAGTTGACGCAGAAAATCGCGCAGATAGTCAAGAGAAAGGACTCCTTTCATCCGGTGAGCTCTTGTTTGGGAGATGCTATTGTAATTGACGCTGCTAATCCTTGTAAACCTCCGGAAGAAGCCGGAGTTGCTTATATTCTTGAGCATTGCCCGGATATCGAAATTTGGGGTATTAATGTTTATCGAGGTACAAGCTTCCACGGGATTTTCGAACAGTGGAAAAATATAAGCGATAAGCCTTTTTATATCAGTGAATTCGGCACAGATTCATTTAACACCGCTTCATTTATGAAATTTAAGCCGGATGACCCTTGCGATTATCGCATTACGCAATGCACGGGAACGATTGATGAGGATTTGCAGGCAAATACTGATTTGGGGCTGTGGAAGGAGATCGAAACGCATTTAGCTGTTTTAAATCCAGGGCAGTTATGCCAGGGCGGGCTCACTCATGAGTTTAAAGATGAAATATGGAAGGTGGGTTCTTACCATGTCGGGCTAGGCGGGCTCATTGATTATAAATCAGGGGAGCATAGTTTTGATGAATATAATTGCGAAGGGGTGTCTATTGGCGCCAGTCACCCTGATCATGTTGCTAATGAGGAGTATTTTGGGATGGTGGATGCCAATCTTAAGCCGAAGAAGGCCTATTACGTGTTAAGAGATGAATTCGCGAAATTAAACCGCATGCTGTCATTACCCTGAAAGGTAAACTGCGCGAAAGCAGATAAAATATAAGTTACGCAAGGTCTCTATGAAAATAAGATGGTTTATATTATTTCTTTTGATTTTTTGCATAATTGGCAGAGCTCAAGCAAAAGATGTGTCCGCTCTTACGCTGGTTAAAAAGATCCCTTTATATAATGTAAAAGGCCGGATAGATCACTTAGCTATTGACTTTAAGGATGGGTATCTATTTGTTGCTGCGCTTGGTAATAATACCGTAGAAGTCGTTAATTTGCGGGCAGGTAAACAAATACAAACGATCACAGGGTTTTCTGAACCTCAAAATATAATTTTCCTTCCCGAACAAAACAAAATTTATGTCTCAAACGCAGGAAATGGCGAATGTGAAATTCTTGAGACAGTTTCTTTTAGCCGTATCGGTAATATAAACTTTAATAGTGATGCGGATAATATGCGTTATGACGATGTTAACGGCAGGATATATATTGGTTTTGGTTCTGGGGATATCGGGGTTATTAATACTGCGACCGAAAAGAAAGCAGGAGAGATCGCACTCTTAGAGCATCCTGAAGCAATGGAGATTGAGGCCAGGGGCGACAGGTTGTTTATAAATTTGCCCGGAGCTGGGGAGGTTGTCGTTGTTAACCGCAAGAATATGACAATAACGGATCATTGGTATTTAACCGGTGCAGTCAAGAATTTTCCTATGGCGCTTGATGAAACAGGAGAGCGTTTATATGTAGGCTGCCGTAATCCTGCCAAATTGATTGTTTTTGATACACAATCAGGGGATGTCGTGGGCGAGCAAAACATAGACCAAGATGCGGATGATATATTCTATGATTCGAAGAATAACCTAATTTATGTTTCCTGCGGGCAAGGTTTTATCGATGTCATAGCCCGAAAAGGAATCTCTGATTATAATGTTACAGAAAGAATACCCACGGCGAGCGGAGCTCGAACTTCGCTTTTTGTTCCTGAAAATGGCAGGTTTTATCTTGCTGTTCCGGCAGGCTTAAACAGAAAAGCAGAGATTTGGGTTTATGAACCAAGATAAAATTACAGGGACACAACACTTATTTAAGAATTAAGTAATGTGTCCCTTAAATTTTGTGATAGGATATAGCAGAAGGAGAAGGAATGAAAAGGATAATGATATTTTTATGCTTAACTCTTTTGCCGCTACTGTTACTCTGGCTGAAACAGGCAAGGGCCTCAACGGTAAAATCTGGAAAGGTACGTATAATTTAAGTTCCGGAGACCGCGGAGCAATCGAGATTAATTTAAGGGACGGTGATGCTTTCTTTTTTAGCTTAGGTGATGAAGAAAAGGGTTATGAGTATACGGGAAGGGTTAAAAAAGCCGTGATTGATGATAATGGTTTGATTACGATTAGCGCGGATATTCTTAAAGAAAGAGAAAAAGGTATTGGTCCCAATACGGGAATACGGTTCGACGGTGGTCGTGTTGTAGATTTACCTTTTGAAGTTATCTTGGAGGGCGTAAAAATTAAAGGTACTTCAGACAACCAGGAAATTGTTGCAGGCAAGATGAGATTTACAGGAACCTCGGCCAGGGTACAATGGTTTTTGGATAAAACCGGTAACTTTACTATCTCCGCTAAGATTTAAAGCAAATCCAAAGAAGCGTTCTTAAAACCCGGTTATGGAGCAGCCAGGTCAAAGTTCAACGTAGGATCTCCCAGGAGATTTAATTCAGCAATCGCCCATTCCCAGCTGCCGGTATTATGCGGACGGCTGTTGTAGATTTCTCTTTTAGCTGCTTTTAAAACCTCCCCAAATCTGCGGGTGCCGTTTATATTTCTTACAAAGGAATACATTAAATCGATAGTCTCTCCGGAAAGTACCTGGTCTGTTCCTCCTAAGCCATTCCTAGAATTACCGATAACGGCTACGGCACCGAATTTAGAAGTAACTAATTTCTCGCTCGCGCAATCCCTGTCGGCAGAATAGCCTAACCCATGATCCCACCCGTCAAATCCAGCACTGTAACAGGCTAAGCTGTACACAATAAAAGGATTATAGTTAGTGATCAACGGGATATCAGGCCTATTTTGTCGCATAATCGTATCGCGATCTCCATGTCCAAAATGGATAATTAAGCTGTAATCGAAATTATTTAGACCGCCGACATAATGACGATCAGCGGGAACGCGGCCGCCATCACGCAGAAAGCGCTTATCCCAGCCAGAAATTCCCCTGCCGATAATTACGTCATAAAGTTTATTGATAGAGTAGCCGGAATTACGTTGTTTTAACATGGTGGTGGCAATATTCAAAGCGCCGTCTGCCATTCCTGCCTGTCCCAGTGAGGATACGATGGATTCTCCCAGTATTAATATATTCTTGCGCCATTGTTTTGAATTCGCTTTATATTTAATTGTTTTATCCACAAAATTCTCCGCGTCTGTTTTATTGCTTATTGGCGCCCTGCCTACGCAGAGCTCTTCGATCATATCCACTTCTTGTTTTTTGGACCTTCCGCTGGTGACGATCTTCCAATCCCCATCTAATCCGGAATAATACATATCGGTCGGGATATACATGCTGCCATGCTGCTGGCACCATCCGAGCATATAGAACGCGGGGATAATTTCCGTGTCTCCACCCAATAAAACATATTTTATTCCCCAGGAGTTATATGCTTCTTTGATAAAGCTGCGGATTTTTACTAACAGATCGTTTCCACTGTAATAGGTATTAATATCTTCGGTAGTATAAATTACCGTATTTAGTTTTTCCGTGTTATTGCAATAATTCGCCAAAACCAGGAAAGAAGAATAGAATTGTTTACTGGTGATAATGAGGTAATCGTGTTTTTCAGTGTTGGATAAAACAGGCCCGGCAAAAGAAGCACTTATTGCGGATAAGGATAAGCAAATGACGGCGAGTAAACAAAAAAAGCCTCTTTTCGAGGCAACAAAAATATTTTTTTCCATTTTACCTCCTTCAATGGATACCGTGGCAGACCATTCTTGTTTTGAGTAAAGTATATCACTTAGATTAATGCTATCAATAGCATCAGTCTGGCATTAGGAAAGCGTTTCCTTTGGCATATTAATAAGTTACGCTCTTTTTTAAAAATGTTATAATATAGAAAATGCATGGTCGTATAACTAGAAAGGAGCCAGAATGAAAAAGGTAACATTTATTTTAATTTTATTGCTCGGCGTTTCTATTGGATATTGCCTGGAACCGGGATTTTTGATCAATTCCGATAAGCAGGAATACAAGACAGGCGAGCAATTGGTGTTTACGGTAAGATATAGGAATAGCGGTAAGGAAAATATCAAGATTTCAACTTATGATTTGGAGCATAAGCTAAAAGAAGGATTAAGGTTCGTATATCAGGGAACGCCTGCTGCTGCCTTTAAACTGGTTGATTACACAAAGAGAAAACTGCCGGTATTTTCTCCTGGCGCGGATATGTTTACGATCAAGCCGCAAGAAGAATATATGGTTGTATTGATTACCGATTCGGTAATTCCCGCTGGTTCATCATGGAAATTTATTGATCAGGATAAAGTAGAATCAAAGTGGGGCGAGGGAATAATCAAGCTGCCGCAGGGTAAATATCAGGTGTTTGTTTTGGATAATGTAAATTTTGCGCAAGGCCCTTCCGAAGAACAGCAGGAAAAGAAAACTAATTCCGTTACAATAGATATTAAATAATGTTTTAAGTAATTCTCGGGTTTTCCCTTTCCAAAAAGTATGCTATAATAATTTTATGCTTAATCGCGAAGAATTGGAAAAATTAATCTCTGAACAGAAACTGGTCGAAGGTTTTATTGACCTTAAGACGCAGCTTACCTCCAACGGCTTTGACCTGACAGTCGCGGCAGTCTCCGAATTTAACGCTCCCGGTGCAGTGGATTTCTCAAATAAAGAGCGTCAGCTTCCGGAGTGCCGCCTGCTTACTCCTAAAAAAGAAAACCCCGCGGATAAGTTTGGCTGGTGGGTGCTTCAAAAAGGGATCTATAAGGTTAAAACCAATGAAACAGTCAACCTGCCCAATGATTTGACTGCCTTGGCTTTTAGCCGTACCACGCTTTTACGCATGGGCGCTTTTACACAGCATGGTGTTTGGGATGCCGGGTTTAAAGGCAAGGGCGAATTTGTCCTATGCGTGGAAAATCAGTTTGGCATAAGAATTAAAGAAAACGCCCGTATTGCCCAACTGGTCTTTATCCCGATTAACCATACCGGCGAAGGATACTCGGGTATTTATAAAAATCTCACCTGAAATATATCTCTGCTATTTTCTTGCAATTTCGACGAATTATACCTATAATTAATAATTAGTGGATAATATTTTTGTTACTATGTGGGATATGAATCACCCACGGTAAACATTGCGGAGGTGCAGGATGGAACAGCAAAAGATAGGTTTCCTGGGCGGTAGCTTAGGGGCAATTATCGGAGGATTGTCCTGGTTTATGGTTTTAGGTTTTGTCATTCATTCCGCGCTACTGGTTATCTTACCGGTGATTTTCGGGGTTTTCTGCGCCGTAGTCGTCGTCAAGATGTGCAATACTTATCCTAAAAGCTATTTTTCAATAACTGGTCTTCTACTTTTGGCTATAGTTATTTTTAACCTTACGGTCGGCAATATATTTTACGGCCACATTTCTTCTTCAGTTTGGGGTACTTTTACCCGGCTAAAATTCAATGCGTTCTGGGCGGCCATCTCCTTGATGGGGTTTTACTTTGTGGCCAGAGAGATATACGGGGGTAAAAAATGAAGAGAATATTCGCGTTAATATTACTTTCGGTTTTTTGTTTTGGAATAGCACGCGCCGAGTCAACTCCCGAAGCGGCTTTCCAGGCGTATGTCGACGCCTTGCAGAAAGGGGACCGGGACACCTATCTTAATTTGTTAACCATGGATTCGCGTTCAATCGTCAATCCTTCCTCGTCACTGATGCGGCGCGAATATATGGATATTAAGAGTCTTAACGCCAGTATCCGTTTAGAGGGTTTTGACCGGGCAGTGGTAACTTTTACGCCTGCCAGCAGCAAGATCCCTCCGTATATTTTAAGAAAGGAAAACGGCCAGTGGAAAGTTGATCTTAAGACAATGAGCAAGGAGTATGTTTTTGACGGCAGTAATAATTGGCATAAAAATTAATCAACAGAAGGAGAGGACGATGAGTTTAGCGAAGATAGGGTTTATCTTTTGCGCTGTAGTTTTATTAGGTTTAGGCAATGGTTTTGCGCAGGAGGATGGTTTGCAGGCGGTTAAGGAGGAATTCAAGAAAATCGATATTAATAATGATGGAGCAATTACGCCAGAAGAAATGCAGGCATATCAGGAGAAAAAGCTTCAGGCATTAGATACGGATAATAGCGGGAGCATAAGTAAAAGTGAATTAGCTGCTGATTCAGACATGGAAAAAATACTTCAAAATGCCGATACCAATAATGACGCAGAGGTTTCTCCGGAAGAAAGCAGCTCTCAATTTAAGAAATACTTTGAAGAAATAGATGCTGATAAGGATAATAAGATCTCGGAAGTTGAATATACGGATTACTGGAAATTAAGGATGCAATTTTAAGCTTAAAGATTAATTGAATCCTTCAGGATCTGGGGGGGGTAAATGATTGATGTTGAGGTTTTAAAAATCGCTTTAGCCAAAGAAAAGAATTCCATTAAGACCTATGAGCAAATGCTGGCTAAGCACGCGAATTTAAAAGAATTACTGTCTTTTCTGATTACCGAAGAGCAGAAGCATCGATTAATGATTGAAGAAAAAATAACGGAGCTCACCGCCGGATAAGTTAAAAAACTCTTCATTTTAAAGCACGCCAGAATAACTCTATTTTACAGTTTCAAAATTAGCCATTGACAAAAGCGGCAAATATACTATTATGAACATATGTTCATAATAGGAGGTCAGATTTGAGGCCAAAGAAGGTCAGGTGGATCGAATGTTTGCCGGGCCAGCGGTGTTTTAAGCCGTTGTGTAAGCCTTTAAATAAGCTGGAGTCAATTGCTTTAACCCTGGATGAATTTGAGGCGTTGCGGCTAGCCTATTGGGAGGGTTTAAGGCAGGAAGAGGCCGCAAAATTAATGAAAATTTCCCGGCCGACTTTTTCACGGATCTTAACCGCCTCCCAGCGTAAAATTGCCGATGGTCTGGTAAATATTAAGGCGATTCGAATTAGCGGAGGTTGTTGTAAAATTAAAAGGAGGGGTAAAAATGGATAAAGGCAAGGAAAAGGAAAACAAATTAAAAAAATTCTTTAATGGTTTATTTGAAAAGGTAGATAAAAAAATGCAGGAGAAGGCTAAAAAGAGCAACTGTTGCTGCGGAGGCGGCGCCCAGGATAAATCATGCTGCAGTTAGCCGTAGATAGATTAACCTATTCTGTTTTACATCTTGATCCGCATTCGCATATCGGACCGATTATCAATTTCTTTCTTTACGATTCTGTTAAAATTCTCCTGCTTTTATGGGTGATGATTTCGTTAATCGGCTTCTTGCGGAGTTTTGTCTCGGAGCGTAAGATTAAGCGCTGGATTACGCAGCAGGATGGCTGGGCTAATTTTTTCGCAGCACTTTTCGGAGCGATCACTCCGTTTTGCTCCTGTTCTTCTATCCCGTTTTTTATAAGTTTTTTAAAGGCGGGAATTCCGCTGGGCGTAGCTTTTTCCTTTTTGATTACCTCGCCGTTAATCAATGAATATCTGGTAGTATTGATGTTAGGTTTTTTCGGCTGGAAGATTACCTTGGCTTATGTAGTTAGCGGCATGGCCGTGGGGATTATCTCCGGAATTATTCTGGGCCGGATTAGGTTAGAAAGATTTATTGAGCAGGATATTGCCTCTTCAGGCGCAGGGATAGAGGAGGAAAAAAGATTTTTAGGTATTAAATCCAGGATTATTTTTGGGGTTAAGGAAGCTGGTTTAATTATCAATAAGCTTTGGATCTGGATATTGATTGGAGTGGGGCTGGGCGCCGCAATTCACAACTATTTACCGCAAGGCGCGGTGCAGGAAATCGTAAATAAAACCGGGATTTTCGCCGTTCCTCTCGTTACCCTGATTGGAGTTCCCATGTATGGAAGCTGCGCGGCGATTGTACCGATTGCCGTGGCGTTATTTCAAAAGGGGTTTCCTTTGGGCACGGCTTTATCCTTTATGATGGCAGTGGCGGCATTAAGCCTGCCCGAAGCAATCATGCTTCGGCGGGTGATGAAGCTGCAGCTGATTATTTTATTCTTCAGTGTTACTGCTTTAGCCATAATCTTTACCGGCTATTTATTTAATTTCTTGCAGGGTATATTGATGTAGGTTAAAATTAGGGGTAAGAAAGAAGGAGGTTTTATGCATAAATTTATCCTTTTATTCCGCTGCCGCGACCGCAAAGGAATTGTTGCCAAGATCTCGGAGTTTATTCTTAAGCACGACGGCAATATCATTACCGCCGATCAGTATAGCACGGATGCGCAAGGCGGGTATTTTTTTATGCGCGTGGAGTTTATCTTAGAGACAGAACATTACAACCAGAAGGTTTTGACCAAAGAATTTGAGCCTGTGGCAGCAGAGTTTGACGCGGCCTGGCAGCTTGTTGAACAGTCGCAGAATTTACGCATGGGGATATTTGTTTCTGAACCGGATCACTGTCTGGTGGACCTGTTATATTTATGGAGCGCAGGACAGCTGGCGGTTAAAATTCCTTTTGTTTTAAGTAACTCCGAAAAGCATCGTAAGCTGGTGATGCAATATAATATCCCGTTTTATTACGTTCCGGCGAACAAGGAGAACCGCCGGGAAACAGAGCTTTTATCCTATGCAAAAAATTCCACGGATTTTCTGGTGCTGGCGCGCTATATGCTGGTGCTTTCGCCGAATTTCCTGGAGCAGTATGGTAAGGATATTATTAATATCCATCACGGGTTACTGCCTTTTTTTAAAGGCGCTGATCCTTATGCACGGGCGCTAAGCGAAGGGGTAAAGATAATCGGCGCAACCGCGCATTTTGTAAATAACCAGCTGGATACCGGGCCGATTATTATCCAGGAAGCCGAAACTATAACGCATAAGGATAATCACGAGGATTTAGTCAGAAAAGGAAAGAAGCTGGAGCAGAAAGCTTTAGCGCAGGCAATCTACAAATATCTCGATTACCGGGTGATCCGGCATGAGAATAAAACTATTGTTTTTTAAGTAGGTTGTAATTAACGATAGTAGGGAGGATAAGCTATGTCTAAAAAAGTAACTATTATTGGTGCCGGTGTCGGCGGCCTGGCTACGGCTGCGCGTTTGGCACATGATGGTTACGCTGTTGAGGTCTTTGAAAAACTTCCCGCTTGCGGAGGCCGCAATCATTTATTGGAAAGCAATGGTTTTAAATTCGATATGGGCCCGTCATTTGTAATGATGCCGGATTTTTTTGCCGAAGTATTTACTTATTGCCATGAGAAACTTGAAGATTACCTGGATCTACGTATTCTTGATCCCAGCTATAAGATTTTCTATCCTGACGGAGAAATACTGACCGTACACCAGGATAGCCAGCGTACCAAGGAGGAGCTGGAACGTATAGAAAAAGGAGCGGCAAAACAATTTGATAAATTTATCCAGGAAACCGCGCGGATTTATGATATCGTTAGACCCTTGCTCTATAAATGCGTCACCCTAAAATCTTTAGCTGATCCTGCCTACTGGGGGCTGGTAGGAAAAATCCGTGTCCTAGAATCCTATTGGCAGCTGGCCCGCAAGTATTTTAAAAGCGATAAGCTTTGTTATGCCTTTACGTTTGAGGCAATGTTTATGGGGGTTTCGCCGTATCAGGCCCCGGCTTTTTATAGTGTAATTACCTATACTGACCATGTGCAAAAGATTGCCCATGCCTACGGAGGTATGTATAAAATACCGCTGGCCTTAGAAAAAATGGCCAAGAAATTTGGCGCCAGGATAAATTATCGAACAGAGATTAAAGGTATTGAACAAGCACCTAATCGGGAATTGAACTTAATGCAAAATGGCGAAAAAATTAAAGCGGATTATATCGTAGCCAATGCCGATTATTCCTATGTTCAGACAGATCTGCTTAAACGGAAAATTCCTGATTTCAAATATTCCTGCTCAACTTATTTAATTTATCTCGGGTTAAAACAAAAGCTGCCAAGCTTGGCCCACCATAATCTATTTTTTGCCCAGGATCTCAACAAAAATCTGAATGAAATATTCTCTTATAAGACTGTTCCGGAGGATCCTTCTTTTTATATACATGTACCTACGGTGACGGACGCTACGTTAGCTCCGCCGGATAAGGAAATATTATATTTGCTTATTCCGGTACCTAATTTACAGAACACAAAAGATAGTTTGGCTAAGCATGAAAGCAGGCTAAGGAAGATAATTTTTGAAAAAATCAATAAAACCTGTCATTGTGATTTGGAAAAATTAATTGAGGTAGAGCATCGTTTTTACCCCGAAGATTTCATTGACCGCTATAACATAAAATACGGCTCTACTTTCGGATTGGCGCATAATTTGATGCAAAGCGCTTTTTTCCGGCCGGCTAATTTTGATCGCCGCATCAAAAATCTCTATTATGTCGGGGCAAGTACCCAGCCCGGAGGAGGGCTGCCGGTAGTTATTGCAAGTTCCCGGGTGGTGGCGGATTTAATTAACCGCGGGAAAGATCTGTGATTTTTTGCACAACTTTTTGAATGGCTGATTCCGGAGTGGATGCGCCTGCAGTTATCCCTACGCTTTGCGCTTTAGCTAACCAGGATTTCTTTATTTCTTTACTTGAATTTACCCAGTAGCTTTTTTTATTTAAGGATTTGGATATTTCATAAATTCTTCTGGTATTGGCACTTTCTTTAGAGCCAATAATTATAACCACATTATTCTCCAAGGGCAGGTTTTTTATTTCCGCTCGTTTGATTCTTGTAGGATGGCAAATAGTATTGTGAAATTTCACTTTTTTGATATGCTTACGTAGAATATCCAATATTTCTTCAACCTTTTTTACATTTTGCGTGGATTGTACTACTACTCCGGCGGCAGTAATATTATTCAGTTTGCGCCAGGGTATATTTTCTATGTTTTCGATAACCAGGGGTTTATTTTGAAGCTGGCCCATAATTCCACTGACTTCGTCATGCCGCTTGTCTCCGATGATAATGACGGACAGGTTGCGATCTTCCAGGGTTCTGGCGATGCGGTGAATCTCTTTGACCATGGGGCAGGTAGCATCAATAATTTGATAGCCTAATTTTAGAGCTTTTTCTATAGTCTTTATTGCGCAACCGTGGGCCCGGATTAAAAGTATTTTCCCTTTGCCGCAGGAAAGCCGGGTAATTTTTTTGATCCCGCAGCGGCGGATTTGCGCAACTACTTCCTGGTTATGTACGATATCCCCCAGCATATACACCGGTTTTTTATTCTTAGCGGTTTCCAGGGCAATGCGCATGGCGCGTTTTACTCCGAAACAGAATCCCGCGGTTTTGGCTAAATTAACCTTCATCGATATTCTCCGGCAGCTAACAGCTGAATAATGATCAGCAGTTTCCTTAAAGTATCTACGTAAGCACGTTTAGTAAAAATATCATAATTATTTTTCTCAATTTTCTGCAGTATCCCGGAATATGTTTCCTTAATACTTAATACCACAAACCGGCAAACGCGGTGGTCAATAAGTTTTACACCGGGTAAGGATTCGGCATAGAGCCGGCGGGCGCGGGAGATTTGAAAACGCATTAGCTCCTTGAATTCTTCTGTATTCTTTGTCTGCAGCAGCTCTTGTTCAGAAACATGGAAACGCGTTAATTCATCCTGGGGAAGGTAGATCCTACCTCGGTTTAAATCTTCTTGAATATCTCTCAGGATATTGGTAAGCTGCATAGCTATTCCGAGCTTTACCGCATAATTTTCTGCCGTGTTATCTTTATAACCAAAAATCTTTAGCATAATTAAGCCGATCACGCCGGCTACCCGATAGCAATAGGCATAAAGAGCGGTAAAATCCGGATAGCGTGTTATCCTTAGGTCCATGCGCATGCCTTCAATTAATGCGCTAAAGTATTCTTTGGGGATTTGATAATTTTTTACGGTTTGGCGAAAAGCCTTTAATAATGGTGCATTAATTGGTTGATTGGTGTAAACAGCGGTAATATTTTGTTCAAGTTGAGATAGATGTTTTTCTCGGCTGCTGTCTTCGGTTGCATCTACTGTTTCGTCGCTAATTCGGCAGATAGCGTAGACCGCGTAGCTGGCAAGTTTTTTCTCTTGAGGCAGAAAAAACGAAGCCAGATAAAAGCTTTTAGCAAAATTTTTAGTAATTTTTTGGGCTTCCCGGAAACCCATTTTTACTTCTTGATCAAGCATAGGTGTATTGTACAATTAAATAAACTGAAAACCAAGAGTAATATTATCGCGGCCGGCTAAAATCCTTAGGAATATACTTTTTTTCTTGCTAGGCAGGATTTGCGGTAATAAAATAGAGATATGTCAAAATATACGCTTGTTTTATTGTTTTCTATTTTCTTGCCTTTGTTGCTAAGCTTTTATCCCGCGCTGAGATTCTGGCGTAATCTTAAGGCACTTGTTTTTTCTTTAACTCTGATTACGATCATTTTTGGGGCCTGGGATATTTTTGCCGTTTGGCGCAGGCATTGGTATTTTGATCCTGCCGGAATCTGCGGTTACAAAGTCATTAATTTACCGCTTGAGGAATGGTTGTTTTTTCTGGTAATTCCGTTTTGCTGTATTTTTACCTGGGAAGCTTTAAAGTTTATCCGGGAAAGGTTAAAATGAGAGAGTATAGTTTAATTGCTGTTTTTTCCCTGCTTTGGGTAGTAGTTATCGATCGGTTAACCCGGGTAAATATCTTACGAAAAAAAGAGTTCTATCTATTTATGCTGATTATCCTGGGGTTTAAGCTTTTAGTAAACGGTTATTTGACGAAAACCAATATTGTAATATATAATCCGCAATTTTTTTTAGAAATAAGATTAGGGAGCATTCCTTTGGAAGATTTCCTGTTTGGTTTTAGTATGGTTTCTCTCTCGATTATCTTTTGGGAATTTTTTAAACAACCCAAGAAGGGCAGCTAGAGCTTAAGGATCTGGCGGGAAAAGCTGCTTAAGGCTTGTTTATAGGGTTGCCGCATTTGTAACTGCGCTATTTCATTTTCAGCCTGTAAAAATAAATACTCTATTTGATTCTGGGCATAGGTTAATGCTCCGGTATTCTTGATAATTTCACGCATTTTATAGAGATGATTTTTATTAAAAGAGCGGGCAAGCATAATTTCTTTTATCATACGGCGGCCGTTTTTATCGGATTTTTTAAAAGCATACCAGACTAATAAGGTTCTTTTAGCTTCTTTGATATCGGCGAAGCTGGATTTACCGCTCTCCTTTTCTTCGCTAAACGCTCCGATGATATCATCCTGGATTTGGAAGGCCCTGCCCAGCATAATACCGTAAGAAAATAACTTATCTACTTGCCGGGGTTTTGCTCCGCCAAGCACCGCGCCCATAGAAAGAGGGGAGGCAAAAGTATAATTAGCTGTTTTATAATCATAAATCTTATAAATATCTTTTTGGGTTACTTTCTCCAGCGGCTTAATTCCTAGTAAGAGCTCGATAAATTCTCCGCTTCCGGTATATAGGGCTGCCGAGATAAGCTTTTTAAATGCCGCTTCTTTGCGAAGCGGGTTTTCTTTTACCGCTAAGAAGGCGTCCAGAGCC
>Ga0172375_10000895_pt1 | contig 48226 bp, 35 predicted proteins | sample LakKiv1m_FD_114537 | JGI IMG/M metagenome (GOLD analysis project Ga0172375, IMG submission 114537) | Freshwater microbial communities from Kabuno Bay, South-Kivu, Congo - kab_092012_11.1m | ecosystem: Environmental > Aquatic > Freshwater > Lake | place: Democratic Republic of the Congo... | reverse complement strand
TCACTTCCCAAGATGACTTGACGCTGCGTCGCGAGGACTTGCATTTGCTCTTCGTTTCACTACGAACAAACGCCCGTCTGCTGCAGCTATCGGGGACTAAAAATCATCCATGATTTTCAGCGGCAGAAAGTCTAACTTCTCCATTGGGATAAACGCTCAAATGAATGTTTTTGATTTTTTTATGCGTTACATTCACCACGATGTCATTTAATTGAATCGCGCTCATTTATTGGTATTCGGCTTGTTGTTTGATAATAGCAAAAATGTTTTTGACTTGTTCAACGTCTTTGAGTATTTCATAAAGCGCAAGCTGAATAACGCTTTCTCGTGCTGGAACGCCATGCCAAGCGTGGGGTTTTACTTCGTGAATTTTCTTATCAATGGCAAGAGCTAAGGCTTCATTCTCACCCAAATTATTGTAAAGAGCGCGTTTTCCAGCGGTGTCTATTTTTGGCGAAATAGGATTTGACGGCATAATCACTTGTTTTGCTAATTCGGCAATTTGCTTGAAATACTCGGCATATTCAATCGCTTTGTTTTTTCGATTCGCAATAATTTCATTGAGCAATGCCGACATTTTTTCAAAATACGCGGGGTCGTTTAAATGCGTTTTGATAATCGTAGAGCGGATATTGTTCTCAATCGTTTCAGCCACCGCTTCTTGATTACCTTGTAAGCCTTTGGGTAATTGCGAAATGGCATCGGCGATACCTGTTTTGACAATTAAATCCAGTAGCGGTAAATCGCCAAAAGGCGAAATCACGTTGGGTTCGCTGGCTTCGATGTAAGTATCAAGCAAATAACGCATATCCGCTTCGTAGGCTTTCAAGTCGATATTTTCACCGCTGGCGTTACGAATAATTTCGCGTAATTTCACAAATTCATCGACGCGCTTTTTAATCCGTTTGATGTCGGCATCGCTATAACCTGCGGCAATTAAATCGTCCGCGATGTTGGCATAAGCGCGAATCAAGGCGACCGTTGCTTTATAAAGCGCGGTGCGTTTGTGTTCGTTTTCGCTTAACGCATCAGGGTTTTCGCTATTGCCGCAAAAATAACGAATGTGTTCGAGTTCACTCTGCGGCGGCTCAACAGGTTCACACAATAAAATAATCGCTTCGAGTGCATTGTCTAAGCGTTCTTTGCCTTTTTTCAAACGCGCTTGCAACATCACGTCAGGCGACGCGCCACCTGCGCTGTTATCCAGTTCTGAGCTATAAACTGAAATCGCGTTTTCCACTTTTTTAAATAAATCTTTGTAGTCCACGATGTAACCAAAATCTTTATCTTCACCATCTAAGCGATTAGTGCGGCAAATCGCTTGAAATAAGCCGTGGTCTTGCATCGATTTGTCGATATACAAATAAGTGCAGCTTGGCGCGTCAAAACCTGTAAGCAATTTATCCACCACAATCAGCAGTTTCATGTTGGCAGGTTCTTTGATGAAGGTAGATTTAACGCTGTCTTCGTAGGTTTCGGTTTTGCTCATGCCTGCTTTGGCATCCACGTTTTTCAGCAATTCGGTGTAAGTGTTGTAGATGAATTGCTTGTCGGTTTCGCTATTTGCGCCCGTATCTTCGAGGGTAATATCCTTCGCTTGTGGGTTGTAAGACGTGACCACCGCGCATTTATTTTTTAATTCGGTAGATTGAAAGGCAACGAAATACTTGCACGTTTCATAAATACTTGAAGCCACTAACATCGCATTGCCGCGCTGATTACTCAATCGGGGTTTGACGTTGAAATCCATCACGATGTCGCTCACAACGCGCTCAATGCGTGATTTGGAACTCAATACATTTTGCATCGTTCCCCATTTCTTTTTTAACGCGCTTTTTTGCCAATCGTTCAAGCCTTGCGTTTTAGTATCAAACCACAAATCGACGGTTTCATTTGAGCGCAAACGCTGGTCAATATCTCGCGCTTCGTAAATCAAATCTAAAACGACTTCATCTTCAACGGCTTCGCTGAATTTATAAGTGTGAATGTAATTGCCAAAGACTTCTAAACTGGTTTGTTTGTCTTTTTTGAGTAGCGGCGTACCTGTAAAACCGATAAATACCGCATTCGGCATTATCGCTTTCATTACTTGATGCAATTTGCCGCTTTGGGTTCGATGGCATTCATCGACAAAAACAAACACTTCGCCAACAGTTTTACTGGGTTGGTCTGCTAATTCTTTGAGGAATTTATCAAAATCATCAACGTCTTTTCTGCCGAATTTATGCACCAATGAACACAGCAAACGCGGTTTATATTCGCCTAATAATTTCATTAAATCCGCGCCACTGCTGGTGCGTTGAATCGGTTCGCCTGCTTCGTTAAAAACGCGCTCGATTTGTTTGTCGAGTTCGTCGCGGTCGGTGACGATGGCAATTCGCGCATTCGGATTATTTTCTAAAATCCATTTCGCTAAAAGCACCATCACGATACTTTTGCCGCTGCCTTGCGTGTGCCAAATAATGCCGCCTTTGCGTTGTTTGACGTGTTTTTGTGCGGCTTTGATACCAAAGTATTGATGCACACGCGGTAACTTTTTCACACCCGCATCAAAAACAACAAAATCAAACATCAACTCAATCAAGCGCGATTTTTCGCACATTTTCAGCAAATACTTGTCGAGTTTATAACGGTTGTTTTCGTGTTCGTCTTCTTTCCACGTTAAAAAATACTTTTCTTGTGTGCCGATTGTGCCGTAACGCAAGCCTTCGCTATCGTTGCCAGCAAACACAAATTGCACCGTGGTGAAAAACCATTCATTAAATTCGGGACGTTGATTTGAGCAGTTTTGGCGAATCCCGTCACCGATAGAAACGCGGCTGTTTTTGAGTTCAATCACGCCGATGGCAATGCCGTTCACATACAAAACCAAATCAGGGCGGCGGGTGTTTTGACCTTTGAGTGTGACTTCTTCAGCAATCGCAAAATCATTTAATTCGGGATTTTTCCAGTTGATGAAATAAATTGTTTGGGTGTTTTCGCTGACGCTGGTTTTGATTGCCGCACCATATCGCAACAAGCTATAAACCGCTTTATTTTTTGCGTATAGATTTTGACTGTGTTGGCTGGCGGCATCTTTGAGTTTTTTTATCGCACCACTGATTTGCGCGGCGTTGTAACCGCTTCGGGTTAAATACTCAGAAAGCAACGTTTCTTCGATGTTGCTGTTGTTTTCGCGCTCGTGCCAATCACCCAAATACTCATAATTTAACTCGTCACGAAATAATTTAATCACGCGGTTTTGTGTTTCGCGTTCTGGTTTGCCGATGTTGTCCATTACTTAACATATCCCCATCTTTTAAACTGCGCTTGTAATTCAGGTTCGTTTTTGAAGGCTTGGTAATAAATATATTCGGGAGCTAAATCCGCACCATTTGCCCAAACAATCGTTTCTAATTCTTCATCAACAATGAATGCTTTAAAAGCTCCAAGATTTTTAAGTGGTTCAAATACGTTGCCATTGAGTGATTCACTTAAATCAGCAATTCCCTTTCTGCCATCATTAAACATAACTTCAATTTGATAGTCTTTTAAATAAGATGCTTGTGTAACGTGCAATAACATCGCAATTACTCCAAAGGTTCAATCGTGTTTATTAACCGAATCCGCCCCGTTAATAATTCCTGCATCATGCCTTGTTTGAGTTGGCGGGTTTTATCGAGTTTGGTTTCTAATGCCGCGATTTCGCTGTCCATATCGCTGAGGATTTGAGCGATGGCGGTTTGTTCTTCGATTGGTGGAATTGTTAAAACTAAATCTTTTAGTGCTGTTTTTGAAACACCAAAAACTTTCATTCCAGTTGCAACACGCAAAAATTGTTCATGTAACGCTTTCAGATTTCCCAAATGCCCTTTAAACATTGGAGCAAAGGCAGGGCATTTTTCCCTTAATAAAAATGTATGCAAACCAGCGACGGCTTTTGTATTTTCATCTAATCCTAAAATCTCGATTGATTTACCAACGCCGTCAAAATCCTCCGAAGCATTAGCCATTATCCAATCGCCATTTTGAAGAAAAGCCGCATTTTTACATTTACATCGCTCAATTTTAAACGGCTGCGTTTTCTTAAAATTTAAGTGATTATGAAAACGAGTGTGAATATCGCCATAGTGAACGTAATACACATCACCAGATTCAGATAAATCAGCACGCGAATTTGTTGCTGTTGGCAAATAATCAAACAATTCGCCAAAAGTCTTAACCTCCCACTCACCACTAAACTCATCTAATCGTTTTTTCCCCGTGAGCAACGCCTGCATTGCGCCCTGTTTAATCAGGCGTTTTTTGGCGATGAGTTTTTCAAGCGATTCAATGAGTGCGTCTGTGTCGCTGAGGGCGGTGGCGATGGCGGTTTGTTCGGGAAGTGGGGGGATAGGAATAAGTAATTGAATCAAGCGATTAACAGGTAGCTGTTTCAACGCGCTTCCTGTTTCTAAAATATCAAACTGTTCTTGCGATTCTTTTGTGAGCATTGAATAAGCAAAAAACAAATAATTCAATTCCCTTTCATCTGTATGAATTCTAACAAGTTGTGCATTTATATTTGAATCAATATGATTTTTTGAAACAATCGCAATTTGTCCAATATCGCCGCGTGTAGTTATTAAAATATCATTTTCTTTTAAATGTCCTTTTAGGAGTTCATTATGCTGATTAGGGGAAATAAAACGCATATCATCATCTGTGATTTTCATGCTTTTGATATTATTTGCCCTAATAAATGGAATTCCAATTTGAACAAAATCAGAAGACTTCGGATATTTACTAGAATAATTGCCATCAGAAATATCGAGGTTAAAATTTTTTAACTGTTTAACTTCCCAATCCTCAGGAATCACACCGACTTCGGTTTGTTTGGTGGCTGTTTTGATGTTCATGATTGCAATTCTCTGAGCATTTCATTTCGCAAAATGGCATTGATTCTGTTTTGATAACCTTTTCCTTTTGATTTCAGCCATTCTAATACATCGGTATCCACTCGCACGGTCGTTGCTTTTTTTTCAGGTTGAACAAAAACATGATGTTTTGCGTTTTTCCAAAATGCGTCGGTTAATGGTGCAATATCACTAAAATCAATGGTTTCATCGGGCATCGCATTTAAAGCAGCGAGTTCTGCTTTTTGTTTTGCCGATAAAGGTTTTTTCGTATCAAATGAAAAATGTGTTTTATCTATTGACTTGTTCATAACGTTTTCTCTCTTTTGAATCTTCGCGACGGGCGGAAATAATCCGAATGACTTCGGAATCGTTTTCATCTTCTACGGTGTGAGCTACTAACAAAATCAGGCAACCTTCAACCATGCCGATGGTTTGCCAGCGATATTCACCGTTTTCAATTCTATCCTGACAAGTCAACGCAAATGGGTCAGCAAATGCACGAGCGGCTAATTCAAAACTAACCTGATGTTTTTTCAAATTGGTGGCGGCTTTTTGTGTGTCCCAAGTAAATTCTAACTTCATGAAAATCCCATTTTCACCAAATGCTGATTCACTTTCGCTTCTAAATCCGCGACGTTTTGAACGTGCAAAGAAACAGGCGTTTCGTAACGCTCCGCAAGTTCTTTAACACGTTGAGTTAATCGTTGGCTTATTCTGTCCATTTCGCTATGAAACGCATTTTCAAGCGTGGCGAGCCATTTATCATTGACGACCAGCGTTTTAATTTCGTCTTCGGAAAGTTTTGGATAATACGCATAAACTTTGGCATCTAATTCTGATTCGACGGTTTTATGCTGTTTTTTGATGTCGGCGTGTTGGTTGTAAAAATTAAGCCAAGCATTTAACGCTTGCGCTTCATCTTTGGCTTCTGAATCATGTTTAATGTCTTTCAATCGTGCTGAAACACTAGCTTTGCTGATTTTGTCGAGTTCAGAAAATAGCCCTTCTTCGCCGCCGTGTTCTTCTTCGAGTTCGGTTAATTGCGCGTCGAGGTTTTCAATTTCAGCGTCTAAATCGTTAATGGCTTGCTGTTCTTTTTCAAAATAACGCGCAATCACCAGATTTTTCGGAATCAAATCACACGTCCAACCTTTGACTTTGCCTTTTTCAACTAATTGATACGTTTGTGCTTGCCAACTCTCAGCCGAAATCAAATACACATCGTCTTGCATCGTGGCATCCCAATAATCCATCAAATGCTGATAAACGTCGTACTTATCAATCAACGGCTGATTTTCATAACGTGAAAGCAAATCTTCCGAAAGCGTTTCGATAACGGAGCGCGGATGACAATCGACTTCGAGAGCTTTTAACAATGTAATGCTGCACGTTTCCCACGCGCTAAAAACCGCATTGATGCTTTCGATAAACGTCACAAATTCGGAATGCTCATAAATCGTGGTTTTAATCGCGGATTTTTCAACGGCTAATTGCAGATAATTCGGGCGAATTTCCTTAAAAAGCGTTTGTCGTAATTGCGGGCAAATTTGCCAATAATCCTGCAAGGCTTCAACATCTCGCGCAGGAATGCCGCCTTTCAAATGCCCTTCAATGTCTTGTAAATTTTCAAAAAAATGACTGTGACGATGGTAACAAAAAACAATTCAATCAGAAAAGGTTTAAACTCGTGCTGATTTGCACGCAATCGGACGACATAGCCGCCAGCTAATTTCTGCAATAAAAAGCCCGTTTCGATGGTTTTTTATTATCTAATCACAAAAAACCAGGAGCATAAAAATGGTTCAATATCCAATACATGTACCAAAAAAATCCTACAAAGGCTCAAAGCCAAATCTGCAAATGAAAAATATCGAAAATAATCGTATTGCCGCCGAGTTAGAAAAAGTTGTCAATAAAATCATTGAAGATAGTAACGAAAATATCGTTGAGGTTATGTACTATAAAATTGCAGTAAAAACAGGGTATTCCATCGATAAAATTAGAGAATTTTTACGTTCTGTGGATGGTGGATACAATGGACTAACTGCGTATAAACAACCACCGCAGAAAGCAAAAAACGGCATGTTAAATTAACTGTGTAATAAATCAAAAACAATCAAAAGCGTGTAATTGTCCGTTGTTCGCACGACTTCATCGCGACGGTTTAATTCATTTTGAAATAAATTACGCACTTTTGTGAGGCACGTTCTGATTTGCCAATGTTGCTCATGCGTTTGTTCAAACTAAGGGGATGGCATCCATGCCGCCGCGTAATTCGTCGCAACTTTGCCAAAGGGAAGAATAAAGTTCTGATTTTTTTAATGCCATGATGGTAATTTTCTGGTTGGTTTAATTTTGACAAAGTTGCAAGCAAGCCTGCCACGCCACTTCAAATAGCAACGTTAATTCTTCTTCGTTAATCACATAAGGCGGCATGAAATACACCACATTTCCCAACGGACGCAAAAGGACACCTTTTGTGAGCGCGTAACGGTGAATTTGCAAACCACGTCGTTCTTGCCACGGAAATGGCTCGCGGGTTTGTTTATTTTTCACCAATTCAATTGCCAAAATCATTCCTGTTTGCCGAACTTGCGCGACGTTTGGATGCCCTAAAAAACGCTGTGAAAGTTGCGCCATGCTTTGCGCTAGAACTTGATTTTGCTCGATGACATTTTGATTTTCAAAAATACTCAGCGTAGCAAGTCCAGCGCGGCACGCAAGGGCGTTTCCTGTGTAACTGTGCGAATGCAAAAAAGCCGTCAGCTTGGTGTAATCGTCATAAAACGCGCTGTAAATTTCATTCGTGGTTAAAACGGCGGCAAGCGGCAAATATCCGCCCGTTAAACCTTTCGACAAACACATAAAATCAGGCGAAATTTGCGCTTGTTCACAGGCAAATAAAGTTCCCGTGCGTCCAAAACCGACTGCAATTTCATCAGCGATTAAATGCACGCCATATTTATCGCACGCACCGCGAAGCAGTTTTAAATAAATCGGGTCGTACATTCGCATTGAACCCGCACATTGCACCAGCGGTTCAACAATTACCGCGCAAATTTCATCAGCGCGTTGTTGCAAAATGCTTTCTAACTTTTCAAATTGGCGCGTGCAATAATCCGCCCAACTTTCGCCTGCTTCACAAAAATAACAATCAGGACTTGGCGCGGTAATCACTTCCATTAAAAGTGGCGCGTAAGTTTGTTTGTATAACGCCACGTCACCGACTGCAAGCGCACCGAGCGTTTCACCGTGATAACTATTTTCTAGCGTAACAAATTTTGTTTTTTTCGTTTGCCCTTGATTTTGAAAATAATGAAAACTCATTTTTAACGCCACTTCGACCGCCGCTGAACCATTATCTGCATAAAAACAGCGTGATAACTTTTCGGGCGTGATTTGCACTAATTTTTCCGCAAGTTCAATGCCCGCTTGATGCGAAAATCCCGCAAAAATAACGTGTTCAAGTGTATAGAGTTGCTGTTTTAGCGCGTCACTGATAATCGGATTGCAATGCCCAAATAAATTCACCCACCACGAACTAATCGCATCCAGATAACGATTGCCATCAAAATCTTCCAGCCATACGCCCTGCCCTTTTTTGATTGGAATCAGAGGGAAATCTTTGTGGTCGTGCATTTGCGTGCAAGGATGCCACAAAACCGCTAAATCTCGTTGTGATAACTGACTGTTATTTAAATTATTTTTCATGATAAAACCTCAAAGGCATTTTTTACCCAATCTAATTGTCCATTTCCCAAAATGCCAACCACATCAAAACGAATCGGCAATAATTCTTCTGTTTTCAAACTGTCCAAATAAACCTGCGTGGCGGCAATTAGTTTGTTTTGTTTGGCTTTCGTAACGCTTTCAAGCGCACTGCCGAATTTGTCATTTTTTCGATAACGCACTTCAACAATCACGCGAGTTTTGCCGTCTTGCATAATTAAATCGAGTTCACCGTGTGGACAACGAAAATTGCGTGTAATCAGCGTTAAACCTTGTGCTTGTAAAAATTCGCAGGCGAGATTTTCAGCATTTTCGCCTGTTTGCAAATGCGCCGCTTTCATTTTGTCCTCTCAAATTATTTTTGTTTTTGGCATTTTTACACGTTAGAAGCCGATTTTTGTAAAATGGCACGTTATTATTTTTTTAAAAGGCTAATTTATGAACATTCAAACTTATATGCAAACGTTAGGCGAGCAGGCGAAAACAGCGGCGCGTGTTTTAAGTCACACCGATACGAACAGTAAAAATCGTGCTTTGATTGCCATTGCTAACGAATTGCAAGATGCAAAAGCAACTTTGATGGCAGAAAATCAAAAAGATTTAGAAGCAGGTAAAACCAATGGTTTAGACGATGCCGCGCTTGACCGTTTAACGCTTTCGCCAAAAGGGATTCAAGCGATGATTGACGGATTGATTCAAGTGGCGGCGTTGCCTGACCCAGTTGGAGAAATTACCGATTTAAGTTATCGTCCAAGCGGGATTCAAGTCGGACAAATGCGCGTCCCGCTGGGCGTGATTGGCATCATTTACGAATCGCGTCCGAATGTCACGATTGATGCGGCGGCGTTGTGTTTAAAATCGGGTAATGCGTGTATTTTGCGAGGTGGCAGCGAGGCGATTCATTCGAATCAAGCGATTGCGACGTGCATTAAAAAAGGTTTGCAAGCCGCGCAATTACCCGAAAATGCGGTGCAAATTGTGGAAACCACTGACCGCGCCGCTGTGGGTGAATTGATTACAATGAAACAATTTGTGGATGTGATTGTGCCACGCGGCGGCAAAAGTTTAATTGAACGTGTCAGCAATGAAGCAACGATTCCTGTCATTAAGCATTTAGATGGTATTTGCCACGTTTATATTGATGATAAAGCAGATATTGAAAAAGCGATTCGGATTGCCGTGAATGCCAAAACACACCGTTATGGCGTTTGCAATGCAATGGAAACGTTATTGATTGCAGAAAATATCGCGCCAAAAATTTTGCCACAACTGGCAAAAATTTATCATGATAAAGACGTGCAGTTACGCGGTTGCGCTAAAACGTGTTCTTTAATTTCAGGTGTAATTCGCGCCACCGAAGAAGATTGGCATACGGAATATCTTGCGCCGATTTTGTCGATAAAAATTGTAAACGGTATCGACGAAGCGATGGATCACATTCATAAATATAGTTCGCAACACACCGAGGCGATTGTGACGGAAGATTACACGTTGGCGCGACGTTTTTTGCGTGAAGTGGATTCAAGTTCGGTCATGGTCAATGCTTCAACACGCTTTGCGGATGGTTTTGAATATGGCTTAGGCGCGGAAATTGGTATTAGTACCGACAAATTACACGCGCGAGGACCTGTAGGTTTGAAAGGATTAACGTCTTTGAAATATATCGTTTTGGGCGATGGGCATATTCGGCAATAGCGATAATGGCTAATACGATGCGTTTTTTCCAATCAACTTGCTTTCGCACAAACCCAAATTTGCACCCGTTCACAACCTGCCATTTTTAACGCTAACGCTAGTTCATGTACGGTTGAACCTGTTGTCATGACATCATCAACTAGCGCAACGTGTTTTGCTTGAAAAGTAGCAGAAACAGCAAACGCATTTTTGATATTTTCGTTGCGCTGCACCGCGTTCAAACCCACTTGATGCGCGGTGTCACGGCAGCGCGTGCAGCTATTTAAATCCAGCGGCACGTTTAAACGTTTAGACAAAATTCTGGCAATTTCAATCGATTGATTAAAACCACGTTCACGATAACGATTTTTGTGCAATGGCACGGGAATAATGCAATCAGGTAATTGCGCGGTTTTTTGTAGATAATCAGCCAGTAAATTGCCTAACAATCGCGCACTCGGATAATGCGCGTGGAATTTAAGTTGAATAATCAAATAACGAATCGCGCCGTGATGTAAAAATGGTGCGAGAGTTTCATCAAACGCAGGCGATTTTTTCGCACAAATCGGACAAAAATCACCTTCAAAATCCCGCGCACATTGCCCGCAACGCGGCGTATTTTTGGATAATTCTTCATAACACGCTCGGCATAAATCTCGATTTTCAAAACCTCGTTCACCACACAAAATGCAATGCGCTGACATGAAAAAATCCAGCAAACTCTGTATCATGCGGACGTTAAAAAAATTTTTTAACCTTTTCATTTATACTCAACTTTTCAAAAATGCACAAAATTCAATTAAAAATTTTAGATTCACGTTTGGGCGATTCTATTCCGTTACCAGAATATGCAACAACTGGCAGCGCGGGTTTAGATTTACGCGCTTGTTTAGATACACCGATTGTGATTTCACCAAGCGAAACCGTGTTAATTCCAACAGGTTTAGCCATACATATTGGTGATAATTCACTCGCCGCCGTTTTACTGCCGCGTTCAGGTTTAGGTCATAAACACGGCATTGTACTGGGAAATTTAGTCGGGCTTATCGACAGCGATTATCAGGGACAGGTGTTTGTTTCTTGTTGGAATCGTGGCAATGAACCTTTTACCGTCAATATCGGTGAACGAATCGCACAAATGGTTTTTGTACCCGTGGTGCAAGTTGCCTTTGAACAAGTCTCTGAATTTGATGAAAGTCATCGCGGTGAAGGAGGTTTTGGTCACACGGGGCGACATTAACAAAAAACCGCCGCTTCACCTCGCGTGAAACGGCGGTTTTTTAATGAGTGAAAATTAGCGCGAAATGCTAAAGGTATTTAACGCAATGCGGTTTGTTTTTGAAGCCGACGCATCGAACATCGTTTTAAAATCTGCTGCTTCATTATTTGTTGAATCGCTGAATAAATCTTGCGCGAAAGAATAAGCAACAGGCTGATGCACTAATTCTGCTTCAACGGTGTAATTGCTACCCGTTAAATTTGGAATGCGATAGGTAATTTGGTCGCTTCCACCTACAAAGTTTGTATCGTTAAGCGCATCACCAACCACTTTTACATCATTGGGTGCAGTGGCTTTATTAAAGCCTGTTGGCAAAATGCGATTGTCTTTGAGATAAACCGCGCCACGCAACAAAGTGTAAGTCACTTCGTTATCGGTATTCCCCATAATCGATTCATAAACCTGTACTTTTTCAGGTGAATCAATCAAATCGTAATGCGGTTCAAATTTCGTTCTATCTGAATCTGCATCAACGCCAACTACGCTACCGTTTGCATTGACTTTGCCTGATTCAAACACCACAGAACCTGCGCTGTCTTTAACCGTAACGTGCAAAATCACCCGACGTGAAGGATACGCACTTGGCAATTTATGACCTGTCGCGCTGTTGATTTGCAACGTGATATTTAAATTATTATCAGAACCCAAACTTTGACTAACGCGATCAATCGTTGCTGAACTATTCAACATGGTTTGTGTTTTTTCAATGGTTTCATTGAAATCCGCCGTTGCCGCCACAACGCCTAATTGCGTTTTGTTGTTGTTGAAAATATCAAGCATCAACTTGTTTGCGCCCACAAAATCATGCTTGCCAAAATTATTACGAGTGCCGAGCATCATTGGCATGGTCGAAATTTTCACGCTGTCAAAATGCGGCATGTGGCAATCTTGGCAAGTTTTGAGTGTTGCAAGTTGTGCGTGTGAGCTATTTTCCCATTCGCTGTAAGGCATTTGTTCTGGGAATTCGCTTTCAGGTGTTGTGCTTACTACGGTTCCTGACGCATTTACAAAAGGCGTTTTCAAGTTGTGGCAAGTGCCGCACAATTTTGCCGTTTCAACGTGTGCGCTACCTGTTGGCGTGTAGCCTGTCATCATTATCATTGGATTTTGAAATGGATCCATGTATTGCCCATAAATCAATTTGTTATTTCCAATTTCATATTTGCCCGTGAAACTGTCGAGTGTTCCTAATTTGGGTGAATCTTGAATTTGATGACAAAGCGTACAACCTACGCCACTCATTGCTTCATCGTGACGTGGGTGATTTGCGTTTAAGAAACCGCCGTCTGCCGCCAAAATCGATTTCGGTTCGTTATAACTTTTCGCTTCAAAATTCGCCATTGGCGCGTGACAGCGCGTACATTTATCGCTAATTACGTCAGTAAGTTGTGGCGCACGAGTGAGTTCACTACGCACTTTTGCTTTCCAAAGCGGGTCACGTCCAGCGTTTGCCATCATGGTTGCAGACCAATCTTTTTGAATTGCAACATCTTTACCTGTGTTTGTATCGACAATGCCATCATGGCAATTTGAACAAACTTGTGCGCCGATGAAATGTTCAGAAGTGAACGATTGGCTACCTGTTGATTGCGCTGGAAGTAAAAAGCCGCCTGTTGAAGTAACGGTTGTCGCGCTAAACGAGCCTGTTACGCTGCCAATCGTAAGCGTTGCCGCGCTTGTTGTTCCCGCAGTTGCCGCTGTCGTTAAACGCACCGCAATGATATTTCCATTTGAAACGGTGCCAGAAGTTGTAACAAACGCGCCGCCGTTAATCGAATACGAACCACCACTCACGCTAATTGCCGTTGCCGCGTTAATCCCAGAAATCGTCACTGTATTTGAAGTGACAACCGAACTGACAGCAAGATTTGTTTGTGGCGTAAAACTAAACGCATTAGGTGTTGTATCTAAATTTTCACCTGTTGCCGTTGTGACGCTAAACGTATCACTTACGCCGCCAATGTTGAGCGTTGTATTTGTTGTGGTATTCGGTGAACTTGCAGCAATTTGTTGCACGCGCACCGTGTTTCCGTTTGAAACGCTCGTGCTGCTGCTACGAAACGCGCCGCCGTTAATGGAAAACTTCCCACCTGTCACACTAATCGAGGCATTTGAGTTAATGCCACTCACCGTAATTGAGTTAGAGGTAATTGTGGCATTTGCCACAGCATTAGTTTGATCAACAAAAGTAAATTGATCTGGCGTTGTATCTTTTTTCATCATTCCAGCAGCACTCGCATTTAAGCTGATACAACTTAAAAACAGCCATAGAAAATAGAAAATAAAAGAACTCTGTTTAGGCATAAAAACTCCGCTTTTTTATAATTATAGTTAAAAGGTTCAAGCCCTAATCGCAAGCGGTGTGCCATTCAAAGAAACTTGCTTAAAAAGTGAGTGATAACAAGGCATTGCTTAAAATCTTTTTATTCGATGATAAGTGTAAAAAATCAATAATTGCGTGAAATACCATAGTCATTTTTAAAACTGCGGCATTTCACGCAATTTTTTTTATTTTTTTGCAAAAAATAGATTTAACCAATTGAAAATAAAGTAATTATTTTGGTGGCATATTGAATGCTACGCGCCTTAAGGATTAAAAAATTTGTTGTCATTTTTAGGCAAAAATTTTTTTAACTTGCAGTTTTACCTACTCACTTTTAGCGAAGGAATAAGAATAATTATGGCAAATAGCACAGATAAAACCGCGCCCAAACTTTTAAGCACAACGCCTAAAACAGGTGCTATTAAAGTTAAAGCGAATCAGAATTTAACGCTGACTTTTGATGAAAAAATCAAAGTAGATTCGGGCAATGTCGTTATCAGCGACGGCAAAGACACGCGCACTATTGATGTTACTGATAAATCTCAAGTCAAAATCATCGGCTCAAAACTCATTATCAATCCGACAGAAAATTTAAACGCAGGCAGTTCTTACAACGTAAAAATTACCTCGTCGGCGATTCAAGACGTTACAGGCAACAAATTCACAGGCATCAATAGCAAAAGCGTTTTTACATTTGATGTGTTAGATAAACAATGCCCTGTCTTAACCAGTGTTACGCCTAAAACCAGTAGCGAGAATATAAAACTGACTCAAAATCTAGCTTTGACTTTTGATGAAAATGTCAAAACAGGTTCGGGTTATGTTGTTATTCGTTGCGATTCAGGTTCAGATGTACGCCGAATCAACATTCGAGACAGTGAACAAGTCACCATCAGCGGGAAAAAACTTATCATCAATCCAAGCGATGATTTGCTTTCAAATCGTCATTATAGTGTGACAATTTCACCGTTAGCCGTAAAAGATTTAGCGGGCAATAAATTTACCAAATTAAACAATAAAACACCGCTCACATTTAGCACTCAAGATAAACAAGCTCCGAGTTTGCAATCTGTTGGTCTGGAAAATAAATCCGATGTCACTGATTCGCAAAAGAAAATTTTACTCACTTTTGATGAAGCTATTAAAGCAGGTTTCGGGCAAATCATTATTAGTAACGGCACTGATATTCGAAAAATTTCAATTACTGACCGTATGCAAGTGAGTATTGAAGACAATGTGATTACGCTAACTTTGAAAAAACCTTTGCAAGATGACAGTCATTACAGCGTTTATTTTTCAAAAAAAGGCGTGGTGAAAGATTTAACCAATAACGCCACTGATGTAATTAGCGAGGATGATGCACGGCATTTGCATATTGGTGACATATTCGCTGAAAAAAATGATGCAACACAGGAACACACAGAAGAGCATATTCACACAGAAACCACATCTGAAGAATCTACAGTTACTAAGCCTGTCACAGAACATGACCATTCACACACAGAAAATTCAAACACACTGACAGGAAAAGTCATTGACGGTTACGTCAAAGAAGCAACTGTTTTTGCTGATGCAAATGGCGACGGTGTGCAAAATGAAAACGAAGTTAGCACCACGACCAATGCAAGCGGTGATTTTGAATTAACAGGCGCAACAGGTGCAATTATTGCTTCTGGCGGGATTGATATTTCAACGGGTGAAACTTTTAAAGGCGTTTTAAAAGCTCCCGCAGGTTCAAGTGTTATTACGCCGCTCACCACATTGCAACAAGGTTTTGTTGATGCAGGTCACACACCCGCACAAGCGCAAGAGTTACTGGCTAAAGCCTTTGGATTTGATAGTACAAAAGTGGATTTGCAAACTTACGATCCGATTGCTGAATTACTCAAAACCGAAACCACAACGGATGGAGAAACGAATGTTGATAATTCGTTTGCGGTGCAAATGATGGCAAGCACCATGCAAGTGGTGAATTTTTTAGTGACCGCCAGTCAAGTTTTACAAGGCGCAGCAGGGGGCAGTGAAAATTTATCTTCACAAGTAGCAACCACCGCACTCGTACAAACATTAGTTTCAACCATGCAAAATAGCGAAACAGGCACGATTGATTTTACTGATGCGGCTGTTTTGCAAACCGTGTTAGTTGATAGCGCGAAAGAAGCGGCAAAAACTACAACAGGTGATGCCAGTAATTTCACTGAAAAAATGAATGTGATGGCGCAAAGCGTGGCAACTGTTTTGAAGGAATCCGCTACAACTATCACAGAAGTCGTTAGTAAAGGTGGTAATGCAACTACTGTTTTGACTGAAATGGCGAAAGTTTCATCATTTGCTCAAAATGATGCAGGTAAGGTTTTAAGTGAAACCGCACAAAAAATTGATCCAAAAGATGAAGCACAAATTAGCGCGTTAGCAACGCAAATGACTTCGCTCACAGGCGATTCTGCAAAAGCGCAAATTGCAAATAAAGCCGTTGAAGTGCAGAAAGTACCTGTTGTTGAAGAACATAATCATGAAACGATGCCACCTACAACAGATGGTACTCAACCACCTGCCGAAGAACACAATCACGACACAACACCACCAGCAACGGGTGGAACACAACCGCCTGCGGAAGAACATAATCACAATACACCATCATCAGCAACGGGTGGAACACTGCCACCTGCCGAAGAACATAATCACGATATACCATCATCAGCAACGGGTGGAACACAGCTACCTGCCGAAGAACACAATCACGATGCAAATCCGCCTGCAACGGATGAAACACAATCGCCTTCGACAGAGCATAATCATCAAACAACGCCGCCCACAACAGGCGAAACACAACCGCCTGCGGAAGAACATAATCACGATACGGGTTCAGGTGATACAGGCTCTTCTTCATCAAGCAGTGAAGAACACAACCATGACACAGATTCAGGTAATTCGGGTTCAGGTAGTTCAGGTTCTTCATCAAGCAGTGAAGAGCATAATCATTCAGAGACAACCGCAATTACCGTGAGCATTGCCGAATTGAGTCACTCTAGTGCATCGATACCAAACACAACGGCTTCAATGGATTTATCAGGCGGTCATTCACACACAGGCTCGACAACCACTGAACCTGCGCCTGTTTCAGAAATTCCACAAGCGAGTTTTACCGTGATGCTTGACCATCCCGCGCCAACGGGCGGTTTAACGGTGAAATATCAGTTAGACGGTAGCGGCAAAGTGAATAGTGATTACACGCTTTCAGCGGGTACGAATGTCAGTGCATTAACAGCAAAAACGTTCAAAATTGCCGAAGGGCAAACCAGTGCAACCATTAACGTCAATGTGAATTACAACGTGATTAGTGAACCTGAAACAGTGCAATTGCATTTGCTTTCAGGCACGGGGTATTTAGCAGGGCAAAATGGCGTTTCAACGCTTATGTTCGATGATTCAGATTCTTATGCAACAGGAACAAATTCAAGTGCGGTTGCGGTGGGTGATTTTAATGGTGATGGCAAACTCGATTTAGTCGTTGCAAATCCAAATGCAAATAATGTTTCAGTGCTTTTGCGTAACGCCAGCAACACAGGTTTTTCTACGAAAGTTGATGTTGAAACAGGCTCAACACCTGTTGCAATTAGCACAGGCGATTTTAACGGCGACGGTAAAACCGATTTTGCCACGGCGAATTTAAACGGCACTGTTTCAGTGCTTTTACGAAACGCGGGAAATTCAGGTTTTGATAAAACCGATATTTCAATAGGCAGCATGGCAAATGCGATTAGCACAGCTGATTTAAATGGTGACGGCAAAACCGATTTAGTGGTGACAAATGGCGCGGTAAATACCGTTTCGATTCTATTGAGAAACACTGCAAATTCAGGTTTTGATAAAACGGATTTAACAACTGCATTAGCTCCCGAAGCGGTAAGCGTTGGCGATTTCAACAATGACGGCAAACTCGATATTGTCACGGCGGGCGATTCTAAAATGTCGGTGTTTTTGCAAAATGCCGATGGCAGTTTCGCCACAAAAACCGATTACCAAACAAGTCGCGGTGTAAGTTCTGTGACGGTCGGCGATTTTGACGGCGACGGCAAACTCGACATTGCAACGGCAAATATGCAAAGCAACACTGTTTCTGTTTTTGTAAATAATGGCAATGGCTTTGCGGCAAAAACTGATTTTAAAGTCGGCGCAAAGCCCACATCAGTAAAAGCGGCTGATTTAAACGGTGACGGTAAAATCGATTTAGCGGTTTTAAGTCAAGCGGGCAATGTGGTTTCTGTTTTATTGCGAAATGCGGATAACACAGGTTTTGTGGAAAAAATTGATTACGTTACCGATGCAAATAACGTGCGGACAAATTTCGATGCGTATCCTAATGCGCTGACGGTCGGCGATTTCAACGGCGACGGTAAAAATGATATTGCAGTTGCCAATCAAAACAGCAGCAGCGTTTCGGTTTTAGAAAATGCGTCCGATGCGATTTTGATGATTGCGCCGATTCAAGTTTCTGTGATGCCAACAGCAAATGTGATGGAAGGCGATACGGGCAATTTTATGATTATGCTCGACGCGCCTGCGCCTGCGGGTGGTTTGAAAGTCAATTTCACCGTGAACGGCAGCGCGACGATGCCAGCTGATTACAGCCTTGCTTTGGGAACAGATACCACACTCAACCATGACGGTAGTTTTACGATTGCCGCAGGAAAAATGAGTGCGATGTTAAACGTTGTGACAGTCAACGATATGGAATTAGTGGATGACCACGAAACCATCAATTTGAATCTTACCGCAGGTACGGGTTATCAAATTGCAGACCGCGCTTTATTTACTGACCGAATCGAACGCGCAACAACGGTTGTACCTTGGGTTGTGAGTGCAGGAGATTTTAACGGCGATGGTGGCGACGATTTAATTGTTGCCAATGAAGAAAGCGGCGTGTTGTCAGTCTTTTTGCAAAATGACCGCATTGATTTTGCCGAAAGTACGTCAGCTGTCACAACGGGCGATTTCAACAAAGACGGTTACGCAGATTTTGCTTTTGTGAACAGCGCGAATAATTCCGTGTCAGTGGTTTTACGAAAAACCGATAACTCCGATTTTGAAAACAAAACGGTTTATCAAACGGGTTTAAATCCTAGCGAAATTCAATCAGGTGATTTTAACAGCGACGGTTATGCAGACTTAGTCACGGGTAACGGTAACGGGCGCGTTTCGGTTTTACTTTGGAATGCACAAACGAATGCTTTTAGCGCGAAAAGTGATTATGTAGTTGGCACTAGCGGTTCAATTAGTGCGATTCAAGTTGCAGATTTTAACGGTGATAGCAAAAAAGTGATTATGTAGTTGGCACTAGCGGTTCAATTAGTGCGATTCAAGTTGCAGATTTTAACGGTGATAGCAAAGCAGATTTAGCGGTTGCGAATTATGAAGCGCATAACGTGTCGATTTTACTCGCCAAAGCAACAGGTGGATTTGAGACCGCAGAACGTTATACAACAGGTAATTCGCCCTATTTAGGTGCGGGTGATTTGAATGGTGACGGCAAAGCAGATTTAGTGATTGCCAATAATGACAGCAACAGTATTTCAGTCATTTTACGAAATGCGGGAAATACGGCGTTTGAAAAAGCCCAAAATTACACCGTAGGGGCAAAACCTGCGGCAGTCAATATCGCCGATTTTAACGGTGATGGACTGGCTGATATTAGCGTGGTGAATTCAGGTGATGACACGATTTCGGTGCTTTTGCGAAGTTTGGATAACACGTTTTTTGAAGATTGCATTGACTTTGCAACCGCAGGCGGAGCAGTTCAGGCGGCATTAGGTGATTTTAACGCCGATGGCAGAATGGATTTAGCTGCAAGTAGCGCAACTGAAAATAGCGTTTCAATGTTTATGAATGATTCGACCTTTATGAGTGTGCATGACTATTTCATCATGATGTCGGGCATGATGAATGGCGGTGGAATGGATATGGGCGGCGGTTCTACTGGTGGAATGGGTGGTATGGACATGGGGGGAACGACAGGCGGTGGTATGTCTGGCATGGGAGGAATGGGCGGCATGATGATGTAGTTATTGTGCAATTCTTTCTCAAACCAAAACCTTTTATATTTCATACACATTTTTTAGAGAGTAAATTTTATGACAGCTCCTGTTTTAGATAAAACAAAATCACCTTCTGCTGGTATTCAAACTTTAAATGCCCCAGCCCCTACAAATGGCAGTACAGCAGGCAGTTTTCCTGTTTCTCAATTGGTAGACTTTTCTTCAGTCGGTGGTGTAGAACAATTAGGCGGATTAGATAATGTTAGCGATGTTGATGCGGACGTATTATTAGGTATCGCAGTTACAGCTGTTGGATCGGCAACTGGTTATGGCACTTGGTATTACAGTATTGATGCGGGTGCAACGTGGGCAACAGTCGGTACAGTGAATGCAACAACAAACTCATTGCCGTTACGAAGTACAGATCTTTTGTATTTTAAGCCTATTACGGGCTACGCATTTTATGGACCTAGCGCATTAACATTTAAAGCATGGGATCAATCTGTTGGGACTGCTGGAACTAAAGCGAATAATTCTGCGGCATATTCAACTGATACAGATACCGTAGATATAACAATTCCGCTTGTTTTTAGCGATACGCCAGCTTTTGATACTGCGTCACCTTTTACATCTGCATTTATATCAGGGGATGTAAATTACGACGTTGCTTACAATCCTGTAGTAAATAATGAACCCGCCACATGGACAACGCTCTCAGAGCCTTATGCTTACAACAGCGTGAATTACACGCTCTCACTAACTGGGAAATATGGCACGCTATATTCAACACAAGGTTTTTATGGTGGTGGATCTGGTATTCCTCCAACCGCTGCAAATTATGTCTACGTTCCAAATGATTCAAGTATCAATGCGTTAAGTACGACGAATACAGATGTTTTCTCTGTAACATCAAGAAGTATGATGATGGGCGGAAGCAGCAATATCAATACCTTAACCGTTATAGTAAATGGTACTAATGACGCGCCAATTATCACCAGCAACGGCGGTGGTAACACTGCGGCAATCAGCATCGCTGAAAACACAACCGCTGTGACAACAGTTACTAGCACCGATGCTGAAAATGACGCTGTGACTTACAGCATTTCAGGTGATGATTCGGCTAAATTCAGCGTTGATTCTGTTTCGGGCGCGTTAGCATTTGTCAGCGCACCTGATTTTGAAACGCCTACTGATACAGGTGGTGACAATGTTTATAACGTAATCGTGACGGCAACAGATTCGGGAAATTTAACTGATTCGCAAAGTATCGCAATTACCGTAACTAATGTTGTGGAAGATGGTGAAACTCCGCCTGCAACAACTCCAGAACCAACGCCAGTAACAAATACTGCGCCTGTTTTGAGTAGTTCAGCGGTCACAATTAACTACACCGATACCGCAATAAATGACACCTTTGCAGCGAGTTCGGGAACATTTACTGCAACCGATGCTGATAGCGATACATTAACTTTTGGTATTATTGAAGGCGGAACGGTTGCAAATGGCATTTCTTCTGTAACAAATGCTTATGGCACCTTAGCCGTAACCGCTGCAACAGGAGCTTATACTTTCACACCCAATACCACAGCAATTAACGCTTTAACCGCCAATGCCACAGCGACTTTTTCAATTGTGGCAAACGACGGTAAAGATAATTCCACGCCGCAAACTTTTACCGTGAATTTAACAGGCGCAAACGACCAACCTGTTTTAAATTCGGGCGGCACAGTTGCTGGCACTTATAACGCTGCTGTACCAACAGGGCTTGTTGGAACATTAGTTTCAAGTTTGGTCAGTTCTTCAAATGTCACAGACAGCGATAGCGGTGCAATTTATGGTTTAGCAATTACCGCAACGGATTCAAACGGCTCTTGGTTTTATTCAACGAATGCGGGAACTGATTGGACAGCAGTCGGAGCGGTTTCAGCAACAAGCGCGTTATTGCTTGCTGCGGATGCGAACACGCGCATTTATTTCCAACCGAATAACGGTTTTGTGGGTGCTGCAAATTTAACGATGAAGGCGTGGGATACCACTTTTGGAATAGCTGGTAACAAGGTTGATGCCAGCACAGACACTGCTTTCTCTTCTGCAACAGATACGGTTGTGGTAAATGTTAATAAACTACCTATTGTGGATGTTAATTTCAACAGTAGTACGACCATTGCAACGGCTGTTCCAACAGCAGTTTATTCGGCTAGTTCTGTAAATCTACGAACAGGTACAGACCAAGTTAATACTTTCAATGCGAGTAATCCAAATCAACGCTTTGGTCTTGACGCTACGCATCCGAATTATTTTTTACCAGCAACTACTGCCAACAATTTTTTAGTTTTAGGTGATGATAGTGGTCAGTTAGCGGGAAGTCCATCAGCAGGCACATTTGGTTTTGCTGTTCCTTTTTCTTTAGCAGCTAATACAAGCAGTATTCAAGTTAGTTTTGACTGGATATTTAGTGGGTTTGTTCTTGGGACAGCTGTCTATGATACAGACCAATTTAAAGTAGGCATAAAAGGAGCAGGATTTGATATTGCTGCACCACTTACTGTTACCGCTACTGTTTTAGATCAATCAATAACTCCACCAACAACTGGTAGTCCGATTAAATTGTACGGTTCAACGACAACACCAGTTACTTTGAATATGTCAGATTTAGGTGCAGCAGATTCAAATGGTAAGTATTGGTTAAGTTTTGGTTTATTTGAGGCGGCAAGTGGCTATCTAAATAGTGGCGTGGGTATTGATAACATTAAAATTACTGCTATCGAAGAAGAAGTTATCAATGGAACGTCGCCAGTTACGTTAACCAGTTTTTCAGCAATCACAGGTAGCAATGAAGACAGCGAGCAAACTATCACTTTTGCAGATTTAATAGCCGCAGGTGATGAAGCCTCTACAGCAGGCGAGGTAAATGCTTTTGTGATTAAAGCGGTTTCAACAGGGACTTTGAAAATTGGTGCGACAGCAGAAACGGCGACAACTTGGGAAAAAGATACCAATGACGTTGTCGATGCCTCGCATAACGTTTATTGGACACCTGCCGCCGATGCTAGCGGCACATTGAATGCTTTTACCGCGATTGCAAAAGAAAGCGGCGGACAAACTTCACTTTCTTCAAAGCTAGTAACGGTTTCTGTTACTGCCATCAATGACGCACCTGTTTTAAATGTGGCAAAATCCCCTGCTTTTACAGGTGATTACAGCGGTAATGCGCCTTCAGGTGCGGTGGGTGCATTGGTTTCGAGTTTAGTTGATTTTGCAACGCCAGCAGGTCAAGTCGATAACATCACCGAAGTCGATACAGGTGCGGCATTAGGTATTGCCATTACGGCAACCGATAACACAAACGGCGTTTGGCATTATTCAACGGATGCAGGTTCGACGTGGACAGCGGTAGGTGAAGTTTCAACAACTAGCGCGTTATTGTTAGCAGCTGATGCAAACACGCGCGTTTATTTTCAAGCAACTAACGGTTTTGTGGGTGTATCAAATTTCACCATCAAAGCATGGGATCAAACGACTGGAACAGTAGGTACAAAAATGGATACCAGCACTGATTCTGCATTTTCAATTGCAACAGATAATGTTGAGGTAAAACCAGCAGGAAATTATGCGGTTTATAACGATACAGCGGCAGTTGATACGTTTAGTCCCTCTTTAGGTTCTTTCCAAGAAGGACGATTAAATTCTAGCCTTTCAAGTTATGTAGATCCCACTGTCAATGGCGTGGCTGTAACGACTTGGAATCGTGGCACAAATATGGGAACTGCCGCTACTATTGATCCGATAATTTACATACATGAAGGCATTGGATATGCGTTATCTCTAGTCGGCGAATACGGCACGTTATATTCTCAAAGTGGTGTCGATACAAATAGCAGCGCAAGAGTCCCTTTTGTCTATATTCCCAATAATTCAAAAATCAACGCACTTCCAGCAGACGAATCAAAAATTGATGCGTTCCGTGTGACGGGTGTTCATAGACCAATGGCATTTGGTACGCCTTATCCAGATTCTCTTAACATTTACGTTAAAGGTGCAAATGATGCCCCTGCTTTAACAGGAGAAAAGGCAATTTTGCTTAGTAACAGCATTACTGCTGCTGAATTGTTACAAGGTTATAGCGATGTTGATAACGGTGACGAGTTATCGATTGCTGATTTAACAGTGAATAGCGGTTCGTTAGCCAATAACAATAACGGCACTTGGACATTTACGCCTGTAACAGGTTTTTCAGGTGAAATTACGTTAAGTTATGACGTAGTGGACAAACTTGGTGCGAAAGTAGCGGCAACGCAAACACTGAGTGCTTTACCAGAAGCCATTTCATTGCATTCAAATCTGCAAAGTACGTTGAGCCAAGCCGTTTGAATACAGCAGCGCGAAATTTTCACCCGATGGTAATTTCACGGCAACGTTGCCGAATTGGCTCACCATTGACGCGCAAACAGGTGTGTTAACAGGTACGCCAACGGTTGCAGATTTAGGTACGTTTGATATTCAAATTAACCGAAATGGTGAAACTGATACGCTAACTTTGATGATTGCACCATTTAAGACAGGGCATTTGCACACCGCTGATGAAACAGGCAGTGCGGGTCTTGATACGGTAACGCATTACAACGCAAGCAGTGCTGTAACTGTGACACTTGCAAATACAACGGAAAACATTGTTGGTAGTAGTTTTGACGATAATCTAACGGGCAACAACAAAGTCAACGTTTTAGATGGTGGTGCAGGTGCAGATACGCTTTCAGGTAGCACGGGAAGTGATACTTATGTTGTTGATAATGTGAACGACGTGATTATTGAAAATGCCAACGAAGGCGTAGATACGGTACTTTCACTAGTTGATTACACCTTGCCTGCAAATGTTGAAAAACTCACACTGTTAGGCGAGGCGAATCTTTTAGCAACAGGCAATGAATTAAACAATCTCATCATTGGTAACGCAGGAAACAACACACTTTCAGGCGGCACGGGCGTTGATACGCTCAAAGGTGGTTTAGGTGATGATGTTTATCTGGTCGATTCTGCAACAGTCAGCATTGTTGAAAATGCAAAACAAGGTATTGACGGCGTAAACGCTATGGTAAGTTTTGTTTTGCCGCGCAATGTCGAAAATTTAGTTTTACTAGGTTCAGGTAATTTAAATGGTACTGGCAACACGTTAAACAATGTTCTGCAAGGCAACAGCTGGGATAACATTCTCATCGGTGGTAGCGGTAAAGATGTTCTTATCGGTCGTGCGGGCAATGATACGTTAGACGGCGGAATAGGCATTGATACGGCTTTTTTCGACAGTGCGTTTAGCGCGTATCAATTCACAAGAGGCACAGATTCAGATGGTTTTTCTTATGTTCAAGTTAGCTCACCAACGGAAACCGATATTTTGTACAGCATCGAGTTTTTACAATTTGCAGGCGAAGATTCGGCGCGTAGTTTGATTTCAATTATTGGAAGTTAGTTTTAGCTATTTTTAGCCGCGCTTTTTTACGAAAAAGAGCGCGGCTTTTTTGTTTTACGATTTCTCCAATTGCTCAATCCGCGCCTGAAGCTCTTTAATCGTTTTGAGCAACTCAGGCAATTGACTAATTGCCACCTGCTCACGATAAGCGATACGCTTTTCTTTTGCTGGACTGCCAAAAACTTGCGTTTTCGGCGCAATATCGCCTGCAACACCCGCACGCGCCATCACCACCGCGCCTTGTCCAATTTTGACATGGTCAGCAATACCTGCACTGCCTGCTAAAATCGCGTAATTTTCAATCGTACAAGAGCCTGAAATTCCCGTTTGCCCACAAACAATAACGTGTTGCCCGATTTTGTTGTTATGTCCAATTTGAACCAAATTATCAATTTTACTGCCGTTACCAATTTCGGTACTGCCTAACGCACCACGGTCAACACAAGTATTCGCGCCAATTTCTACATTGTCGCCAATCACCACATTCCCAATTTGTGGGACTTTGACGTGTTGACCATTTCTAAATTTATAACCAAATCCGTCTGCGCCAATAATTGCACCTGAATGAATAATCACGTTGTCACCGATTTCACAGCCGTCATAAATCACGGCATAAGGATAAAGGCGGCAATTTTGACCAATTTTGACGTTTTTACCTAAATAAACGCCTGCCAAAATTGCACTATTTTCACCAATGTCCGCGTCGTCACAAATCACTGCAAACGCGCCAATGTGACAATTTTCAGCAATTGTTGCCGTTTCGGAAATCACCGCTTGAGGCGAAATTTCAGCGCGATAAACCGTTTCAGGATGTAGCAACGTCACCGCTTTAACAAACGCCATTTCAGGATCAACGCAACGCAATAAAACCAGCGAATCAGGCACATTTTCAACTTCAAAATCATTCCCAATAAAACACGCGCTAGCTTGCGTGGTTTGCAAATGAGCTCGATAACGCGCTTGTGTAAGTTGCGTCACCTGCCCTATTTTCGCGTTCACAATGTCATTTGCCGCGTCAATTTCAAAATTTGTTGCCATGTCTTCAATGGTTGCATCACACGCGCTTGCTAAATCGCTAAGAGTCATCGCCATGTTTTATTCCTCAATGTAAGTAGAACTTAAATTTTATCACGGCTTTGCCAATGCCCTGATTTGCCGCCTGCTTTTTCTAGCAAACGTACACCGTTAATTTCCATACCACGATCGACCGCTTTGCACATATCGTAAATGGTTAAAAGTGCGATTTGCGTGGCGGTGAGAGCTTCCATTTCAACGCCCGTTTGTCCGTTTGTTTTTGCGGTGGTTTGACAACGAATACGGCTATTTTCAAAGTCAGGAATTAACTCGATTTCAACATGCGTTAAAGGCAATGGATGACAGAGCGGAATTAACTCGGCGGTGCGTTTGCTTGCCATAATCCCTGCAATTCTTGCTATTCCTAAAACATCGCCTTTTTTGTGTCCGCCTTGCAAAATCAATTCTAAAGTCGCGGGTTGCAGATAAATAAAGCCTTCTGTAATCGCAATGCGTTGTGTGATGGCTTTTTCGCTCACATCTACCATGTGCGCGTCACCTTGTGCGTTGAAATGCGTGAATTGGGTAATCATGTTTTTTGATGCTTTCCAAGCTGGTTTAAAAAGGTGATTTTAGCAAAGCTCACAAGTTCTCGCAGTTTGCAAAAAAATTAAAAATTAAAATCATTGCTTGACCTAAGCAAACAAACATTATTGAATCTATTGCATATTCACCTTTTTGTTAAAGCTACTGACAGCATTGCAAGCCGCATAAAATAATTGAAAAATGAAAGAAAATATATTTGATGTTTTGATGTATCTGTTTGAAAACTATATGGATAATGAAAGCGAAATTCCACCTGATAACGATATGGTCAAAACTGAATTACTCGAAGCGGGTTTTGAACATAAAGACGTTGCGCGTGCCTTTGATTGGCTGGAATCGTTAGCATTTGAAGGTTTAGATATTTCACCACAAGCCAGCGCGTCATTTCGCGTGTTTAGCCCGTTTGAAAAAGAACGCTTAGATGTCGAATGCCAAGATTTAATTTTGATGTTAGAACGCACGGGAATTTTAAATTCGGTCAATCGTGAACTCGTTTTAGACCGTGCGATTGCGCTTGAAGAAATGCTGACGCTCGATAAATTAAAATGGATTGTGCTAATTGTGTTGCTCAATCAGCCTGATGAAGAACTCGCCTTTGCGCGAATGGAAGACATGGTCTACGACTTATTACCTACTTATTTGCACTAAAACTTAAATCGAATGGAACTGATTAAATGAGCAAAAATCTCGTCATTGTTGAATCCCCCGCCAAAGCTAAAACTATTGAAAAATATCTCGGCAAAGATTTTCACGTTCTCGCTTCGTACGGACACGTCCGCGATTTAATTCCCAAAGAAGGTGCAGTCGATCCTGAGCATGATTTTGCGATGAAATATGAAGTCGTTGAACGTAATCAACGCCATATTCAAGCGATTACCAAAGCCTTAAAACCTGCGGATACGCTTTATTTAGCCACTGACCCTGATAGAGAAGGTGAAGCGATTTCGTGGCATTTGCTTGAACTGTTAAATGAGAAAAAATTACTCAAAAATAAAGCGGTTCATCGGGTCACGTTTCATGAAATTACAAAAAAAGCGGTCAGCGAAGCGATTGAAAATCCTGATAGCTTAAATTACGACCTCGTTCATGCACAGCAAGCGCGTCGGGCTTTGGATTATTTAGTAGGATTTAAACTTTCGCCGTTGCTTTGGAAAAAAATTCGACGTGGATTATCCGCAGGGCGCGTGCAAAGTCCTGCGTTGCGCTTGATTGTTGAACGAGAACAAGAAATTGAAGCCTTCAAACCGCGCGAATACTGGTCAACGGAAGCCGCCGTTTTTGCCTTAGAACAAAATTTCAAAGCGAAACTCACGCAATTCAACGGCGAAAAAATCACCCAATTCAGCATCAACAATGAAGATTTAGCGACACAAACGCGCGTAACGCTACTCGATGATGCAAGCGGAAAATTAACCGTTGCTAAAATTGAGAAAAAACAACGAAAAAGTAATCCCGCGCCACCTTTTATTACTTCCACATTGCAACAAGAAGCCGCACGAAAGTTGGGTTTTACCACCAAACGCACGATGGCTGTTGCTCAACAACTTTATGAAGGTATCGAAATTGGCGGCGAAACCGCAGGTTTAATCACTTATATGCGTACCGATTCAGTCAATTTATCAGCGGATGCCGTTACAGATATTCGCGCGTTAATTAGCGAAACTTACAGCGCGGAAAATGTGCCAAAAGAGCCAAATGTCTATAAAACCAAATCAAAAAATGCCCAAGAAGCGCATGAGGCGATTCGTCCAACTTCGGCGCGTCATATTCCAAGTCAAATTCAAGCATTTTTAACTGCTGAACAATTCAAACTTTATGAATTGATTTGGAAACGCACGATTGCTTGCCAAATGATTCACGCAACTTTAAACAGCGTAGCCATCGATTTAAGTTGTGCGAATGGCAAACACGTTTTTCGCGCCACAGGCTCATCGGTTGCAAAAGCGGGGTTTATGGCGGTTTATCTTGAAGGCAAAGACGATTCGAAAGACGGTGACGACAAAGAAAACTTTTTACCTGCTTTAAGCGAGGGCGATAGCGTGCAATTAAATGACATTTTAATTGCAGGGCATTTCACCGAACCGCCACCGCGTTATGGCGAAGCAAGTTTAGTTAAAGCCTTAGAAGAATTTGGTATTGGCAGACCTTCAACGTATGCGTCAATTATTTCCACCTTGCAAAACCGCGAATATGTGACGCTTGAAACGAAACGTTTTCATCCCACCGATGTAGGGCGAATTGTGAATAAGTTTTTAACCGAGCATTTCACCAAATACGTCGATTATAGCTTCACTGCGAATTTAGAAGATGATTTAGACGCGGTCGCACGAGGCGAAAAAGCGTGGATTCCCTTAATGGAGAATTTTTGGAAACCGTTTGGCGAACTCGTTATCGAAAAAGAAGGCAGTGTTCAGCGCAAAGATGTGACGCAAGAAGCCATCGATGAACTTTGTCCGCAATGTGGCAAGGCGTTATCGATTCGTTTAGGACGCAACGGACGTTTTATTGGTTGTACCGATTACCCAACTTGTAACTACACACGCAATTTGACTGATTCTGTGGCGGTAGAACCTGAATTGGTTGAAGGTCGCGAATGCCCTGAATGCAAATCACCGCTGGTTTATAAAAGTAGCAAATATGGGAAATTTATTGGTTGCACGGGTTATCCCACTTGCCGCTATATTGAACCGCTTGAAAAACCAAGTGACACAGGCGTTCAATGTCCGCAATGTCAAAAAGGGCAAATTTTCAAACGTAAATCACGCAACGGTAAAGTGTTTTATTCGTGTGAAAATTACCCAACTTGCGATTACGCGCTGTGGAATTTACCGTTGAATGAACCTTGTCCGAAATGTAATTGGGCAGTTTTGACGCTAAAAGAAAGCAAAAAACATGGCGTGCAAAAGGTTTGTCCACAAAAAGGCTGCGGATTTGTGGAAAACGTTGAAAGCGACGACGCAGAATAATTTTTAATCTTTGAAAAATATTTTATGACACGAATTTACAATTTTAGTGCAGGACCGTCCACGCTGCCCGAAGACGTTTTAAAACAAGCACAAAGTGAAATGCTCGATTGGCGCGGTAGTGGTATGTCTGTGATGGAAATGAGTCATCGCGGCAAACATTTTTCCCAAATTGCCAGTGAATTAGAAGCTGATTTACGCGCTTTAATGCAGATTCCACAAAATTATCAGGTGCTATTTTTACAAGGTGGTGCATCAGCACAATTTTCGTTTGTGCCACAAAATTTACTTGGTGATAAAACCAAAGCCTGTTATGTCAAGACAGGTGCGTGGTCAGCAAAAGCCATTGATGATGCAAGGAATTATTGCCAGCCTGTTGTCAGCGCAAGTTCAGAAATCAGTCAATTCACAACAATTCCTGATGTTTCAACGTGGGTTTATGATAGTGACGCGGCTTATTTACATTACACCTCAAACGAAACTATTCACGGCGTAGAATTTAATGAAATTCCCGATGTAAAAGGATTACCGCTAGTTTGTGATATGTCGTCAAACATTCTCTCGCGTTCTATTGATGTCAGTCAATTTGGGTTAATTTATGCTGGCAGTCAGAAAAACATGGGCGCGGCAGGTGTAACGGTTGTCATTGTGCGTGAGGATTTACTCGGCGAATGTGCGAAAACAGTGCCGCCTGTTTTTGATTATGCACAGCAAGCGAAAAATCAATCTATGTTAAATACGCCAATGACTTACAGCTGGTATTTGATGGGATTGGTTTTGAAATGGTTGCAAGCGCAAGGTGGCGTTGAAGCCATTGAACAGCAGAACATGGCAAAAGCTCAGAAACTTTATGCGTTTATTGATGCGTCGAATTTGTATCGAAATCCCGTTGAAATCGCCTACCGTTCGCGCATGAATATTCCATTTTTCCTCGCTGATGAAACGCTTAATCAAGCGTTTATTACAGCGTCACAAGCGGCGGGTTTGCAGGAATTAAAAGGGCATCGTCAATTAGGTGGAATGCGAGCAAGTATTTATAATGCCATGCCGCAGGCGGGTATTGATGCGTTAATTGCATTTATGCAAGAGTTTGAACGCACGCATTAGACATAAAAAAACCACCTGTTTTTACAGGTGGTTTTTGGGTTATAAAACTTTTACAAACGCCCTTCTGCTAACTTGATTAACGCCTGTGCATTCGGCAGCAAATCATTATCAAAAACATTAAGAGATGAACATAATTTATTACGAACGACATCGTAAGAATGACGAGCAATTTCAACTTTATCGCGTGGTAAGTCGCCATCTACCCAATAAGGAACTGGTCTTTCGCACAATTCACGTCCGTAATCTAAACATTTTTGGCTAATTTCTGCCGCAAGTTTATGATATAAATTCATTTTCTCCTGATCACCATCCGCTTTAGCCTCTTTAAAAGTTCGGTCTCGAATAATAATCTCATCGCGTAAATCTTCGAGTGATTTTAAAAAAGCATTCGCTTCACGAATAATTGCCGCAATATGTTCAGATTCATCTTCTATATGATGATGTTTTTTTAATGATGAAAGTTTTAATCTCTGCACAATTTTCTCCTGTTTATGTTTTGTCTAAACGGCATTTAATGCCGCCGTTTTATAGTGATTAGCTAAGTTAAAATCAAGGGCTATCTTGTTTAAATTAAGCGAATTGTAGTTTTCTCAATTTCAATTTTGTGTTGTTTGTATAACGCGCCAATCGCTTGTTTGAAAACTTTTTTGCTTACACCAAATAGCGCGTAAATTTGCTGCGGTTCACTTTTATCACCGACGGCTAATTCACGCCCATTTTCTTGCAGCATTTGCAAAATTCTATCTGTTAGTGAAGTGACTTTGCCATAACCTATTTGATGCAGCGTTAAATCAAGACGTAAATCGTCACGAATATGTTTAATAAACCCGTCAATTTTTTGTCCTTTTTGCAACGAAGAAAACACCTCGTTTTTGTACAAAACGCCCCAATGTTTACCGTTCACAATGGCTTTAATGCCTAATTCAGTCTCATCGCCGATGATTAAATCGACTTTTTCTCCGACGCTATAATCGCCGTCTTCGATTTCATCAAGCAAAAACTGTGCAATTTTTGTTGTTGCCACAATTCTTTGTTTGCTATCTAAAATCAATTTGAAAAAATACGACTCGCCAACGTCTAATTCATGATGTTGCTCACTAAACGGCACCAGCAAATCTTTAGATAATCCCCAATCTAAAAATGCGCCGTAATAATTCACTGAAACCACTTTTAAATAAGCAATTTCATCCACTTGCGCGAGTGGTTTTTTGCTAAAAGCGGCTAATTGTTCGTCACTATCGACAAAAACAAACGCCTCAATCGTTTCACCAATTTCATATTTTTTAGGATTTTTATCTTCCAGTAAGACAAATTTGCCTGAATTATCGCTTAAAAAAATCCCTGAACTGTTTTGTTTGCTCACCGTGAGCGTGTTCATTTTGCCGATGTTTATCATGATTAAAAATTTGGAAACGGTAAATTGTTTTAATGACCGCTAATTTAGCATTTAAGCGTAACTAAAAGTGAAAAAATAAAAGGGACAATGCCAAAAGCATTATCCCTTTTGCCAAAAAATCGCGTTTATTTAAGTTTTAACGCTAAAAAGACTGGATTGCCTTGTCGTTGAATTAACACGGCAATTGATACGCGCGTGGGTAATTTTTTCACGATTTTGTCAAAATCATTCAGGTCACGCACGATTTTATTTTGGATGCGTAAAATTACATCGCCGCGTTGAATTCCCGCTTCTCGCGCCGCGCCATTCATTACCTCCTGCACTAATACGCCATTGTGTGCAATTTGCAATAGCTGCCGTTGGTCAGGTGTGAGTTCAGAAACCACAATGCCTAACTGATTTTCAGGTGCTTTGCTGGAATTATTTTTACTCATTGCCAATTGGTCGTCCGAATCAGGTAATAATCCAACATTAAAATTCAACAATTGCGTTTCACCTTGACGAATGATTTTCAGTGTTGCTTTGTCGTTAATTGGCGTAATGCCTACCATCGGCGGCAAATCTGAAGAATGGTCAATAATTTGTCCATTAAATTCGGTAATGATGTCACCAATTTGCACGCCAGCCGCGTCTGCTGGACCATTTGGGATAACTTTTGCAACTAACGCACCTTGTGGTTTTGCCATGCCAAAAGATTCAGCAAGTTCGCGCGTTACGTCTTGAATTTGCACGCCCAGCCAACCGTGCGAGGCTTTACCTTTTGCTTTAATTTGCTCAACGATGTTCATCACAACATCCATCGGAATCGCAAACGACAAGCCCATAAAACCGCCTGTGCGGCTGTAAATTTGTGAGTTAATGCCAACGACTTTACCATCCATGCTAAACAAAGGTCCTCCCGAATTTCCTGGATTGATTGCTACGTCCGTTTGAATAAATGGTACATAATTTCCACTCGGCAAACTGCGACCTTTTGCACTGACAATGCCTGCTGTGACGGATTGTTCAAACCCAAATGGTGAACCGATAGCTAGCACCCATTCGCCAACTTGTAATTTATCAGGTGAACCGATTTTAACTACAGGTAAATCATTTGCAGCAATTTTTAAAACGGCAACGTCGGTGCGTTCATCAGAGCCGATGAGTTTTGCTACTAATTCGCGTCTGTCAGTTAATTTAACAATGATTTCACTGGCATCTTTGACAACGTGATGATTGGTTAAAACGTAACCATCTGGCGAGATAATAAAACCTGAACCTAATGAACGCGCCTCGCGTGGCACATAACCACCGCCACCTTGTTGTTCATTGAATCGACGAAATAATTCTTCCAATTCGGGAGGCATTGCACCTTCGGGAAATTGCGGCATCATTTCCGCGCCTTCTGCACCTTGTGGAACTTTTTGCGTCGTACTGATATTGACCACCGCTGCGCCATTGGCTTTGACCATTTCGGTAAAATCAGGCAATTGCGCCCATGCAAGTGAACTAAACAAACTCCATAAAAATAAACTCAAAATCCAGTAGCGAACTCTGTTTGGCATAACGTCTCCGTTTTTCTAAGGCATTGAAAACCGCTATTATCGGTATGCACTCTTTAAATCTCAAGGTAAGCCAATTTGAAAAACGCACAAAATTCCATTCTTATCGAAATTCGCACCACACTTGCAAAAATTTCACCGTTAAATCGTCTTTTTATTGGTTACAGTGGCGGCGTAGATTCACATGTTTTATTGCACGCTTGTGCTGTTTTGCCAGAATTTAAAAGCAAAATTTGTGCGGTTTATATTCATCACGGTTTGCAAAAAGAAGCTGACGATTGGATTTGTCATTGTGAAAAAATTGCTAAAAATTTAGGCGTGGAATTTTTGACTTTTCGTGTTGATGCCCATTCAAAACGCGGTGAAAGTCCCGAAGAAGCGGCTCGCAATGCGCGTTATGAAGTGTTGAAAAATTTGCTCACTGAAAATGATGTGCTACTTATCGCGCAACATCGAGAAGACCAATTAGAAACTGTGTTGTTGCAACTTTTTCGGGGCAGTGGTTTAAAAGGTTTGGCTGGAATGCCGCAAAAAATGGTGTTTGGCAAAGGACAGCTGCTACGTCCATTACTCGACGTTGGCAAAAATGAAATTACCGCGTATGCGTTAGAAAATCAGCTAAATTGGATTGAAGACCCCAGTAATCAAAGCACAATTTATGATAGAAATTTTTTGCGCCAAGAAATTATTCCGACATTAAAACAACGCTGGCAATCACTGGATAAAACTGTTTCACGCACTGCAACCCATTGCGCTCAAGCGCAAAATCTCATTTCTGAAATTGCACAAATAGAATTAAGTCACGTTTTAAACGAAGATAATTCGCTACACATTCCCCATTTGCTGACTTATTCTCAAACAAAACAACAACTAATTTTGCGCGAGTGGTTTGCGTATTTGAATTTGCGGATGCCGTCGCAAGATTTTTTACAGCGAATTTTAAACGAGGTCATTTTTGCAGCAATCGACAGACACCCCATTTTGCAAAAAAATGGCGTGACTGTAACACGGCAAAAATTAAAGCTCGTTTTAACACAAACAAATCAATAATTTCACAGTGAAATGGTTGCTCAACGTGTGACGGCTATGTCATGATTGCACGTTTTTTTAACCCTCAACTATATTAAGAGAGAAAATCATGGCAGGTCGTAACCACCTCTATATTCCAGGTCCAACTAATGTTCCAAATGAAGTTTTAAATGCGATGCACATTCCAATGGAAGATCATCGTTCACCGATTTTTCCAAATTTATTCAAACCACTTTTGGAAGATATGAAAAAAGTCTTCGGCACAACCGAAGGTCAATGCTTTATTTTCCCAGCAACAGGCACAGCAGGTTGGGAAGTTACGCTCACCAACATTTTAAATTCTGGTGATAAAGTTTTAATTTATCGTTTCGGTCAATTCGCACATTTGTGGGCGGATATGGCGCGTCGTTTAGGCTTTGAAGTCGAAATGCACGAAGAAACATGGGGCAAAGGCGTTCCTGTTGATAAATTAGAAGCACGTTTAAAAGAAGATACAAACAAAGAAATCAAAGCGGTTTTAGTGACGCACAATGAAACTTCAACAGGTGTGACTTCTGATATTGCGGCAATTCGCAAAGCAATGGACGCAGCAGGTCACGAAGCCTTTTTATTTGTTGATGGCGTAAGCTCGATTGCTAGCATCGAATTCAAAATGGATGAATGGAAAGTTGACGGCGTTATCAGTGGTTCGCAAAAAGGTTTCATGTTGCCAGCAGGCGGCGCGTTTTTAGCGTACAGTCAAAAAGCGTTGAAAGCGGTTGAAACATCAACGTACCCACGTTGTTTCTTAGACTTAAAAGACCAAATGTTCCACAACGCAGGCGGTTACACACCTTACACACCAAATTTGCCTATTTTGTACGGATTGCGTAAATCATTAGATTTATTGTTCGCAGAAGGTCTGGACAACGTTTATGCGCGTCATTTCCGTTTAGGTGAAGGTGTACGTCGTGCAGTTGCGGCGTGGGGCATGACAACTTGCGCTCAAGATGGTTTCCATTCAAATACCGTTACAGCGGTTGTTGTTCCAGAAGGCAAAGATGCGCGTGAAGTGATTAGCACTGCATTTAACAAATACAACATTTCACTCGGGGGCGGTTTATCTGAAGTGATGGGCAAAGTGTTCCGTATCGGTCACATGGGCGATATGAATGATGTTTCAATGCTCGGCGCAATTGCTGGTGCTGAAATGGCGATGCTTGATTGCGGTTTTGACATCAAAGCAGGAAGCGGTGTTGCGGCAGCAATTGAGTATTATCGTTCGACTGCGAAGTAAGGATTAAAAAATGACTGCTGGATTATTTGGCTTGAAAAATTCTAATCGAGATTTTAGTAAAGCTGATGCTTGGGGGAAAAATCAATTTAACTCAAGTTTTCCAGCAGCTTTATCTTGCTATTTTCATAGTAAAAAATTAGACGCAAATTACATTTCGATCGTTAATAACAAGTTTGGAATAAATAGTATTGGTATGAATGATGTTTTTGCAATAGATCCTTTATCATCTAATACCTATTTTGCTTTTGAAGCACAACACATGCCTTTTCAAAAATATGTTGTTAATTCATTGCCTCGCACAGATTTAGTTGTGCTTGATAATTCTACAGGACAATGTTTGCGTAGTTTAGAAGTTAAATTAACGGCTTTACCTGATAATACAACTTGCAATTTTAATAATGAAAAATTTGGTTCTGAGATTGTTATTAGACCAGACACAATTGTTTATTTAGCGGCTAGCCTTGCTAGTAAAAGTATTTCAACACTTGAAAAAATTGTAAAAAATAGTTGTGTTACTATTACCGATTGGACAGATGCAGATGAAGTCATTTTTAATGCAAAAAAAATTATTGATTGCATTGTAGAAATTAGTCTTACCATTGAATCACAACAATCTCCATTTTTATTACAACCTATTTGGAAGACAATCGGCAAATCTCCCAAACTTGCGGAAAACTGTTTAGATGTTTTTGTTTGGAGTGATGCGGCATTCGCTTGGTTTATTTCTCAAGTTTCAAAAGCTGAATGCTCAGGAAATAAAATAACTCGTCAAACTAGAACAAGCATTTGGTTATACAAAATGCTATTAGACATTGTTAACGATGGGCGATTTGATCATCTCGATATTATTGACAAATTATCTTATAACACCAAAAACGATAAAGCCTTTGCATCTGCGGGAAATGTAACAAATGTTTACATGACTTGCGAAAATCTAACAAAACCTAGAATTGCAAAAGATGAAATTAAAAATATCATTCTTGGCGGTGGTCAAAATTTATTAAGCCCAGAACGCCGTTTTGATGCCATTATTTTCAATTCGCCTGAGTTATTTTAATGAAAGCCGTCGATTTGTTTTGCGGTTGCGGCGGTTTGTCTTTAGGATTTGAACAAGCTGGGATTGAAGTTTTAGCTGGACTAGATAATTGGAAACCTGCAATTGAAGTATATCAAGCAAATTTTAATCATCCCGTCATCGAACAAGATTTAAATGATGAAAATTCCACAATAGAGATTTTGAATAACTTTACTTTTGACATGATAGTAGGTGGCTCGCCTTGCCAAGATTTTTCAAGTGCAGGAAAGCAAAACACGAATGGAAATAAAGCCGTTCTAACGCAACATTTTGCTAACATAATATGCACTGTAAAACCAAAATGGTTTGTATTAGAAAATGTTGATCGAATTGTGAAAAGTGAAATTTATCAGGATATACGAACACAATTTTTAAACAGTTCTTATGGCTTAACTGCAATTACATTAGATGCCTCATTGTGTAACGTGCCACAAAAACGTTCTCGTTTTTTTCTGATTGGTGAGCTGAATGGAAAACAAAATGCCTTATTTGATTCGATTCAAGCAGGTTTAGCTAAAAAACCAATGATAATTCGTGACTATTTCGGCGAAAAATTAGACCTGCAATACTATTATCGACATCCAAGAAGTTATGCACGTCGAGGTATTTTCTCCATTGATGAACCTAGTCCGACAATTCGAGGTGTTAATAGACCAATGCCACCCAATTACCAATTACATAGTGGCGACCCTCCACATGTTGATTTAAAAAAAATTAGACCATTGACCACTTTGGAACGTAGTTATTTACAAACTTTTCCTGAATCATTTAATTTTTTTGGAACAAAAACCAATCTTGAACAAATGATTGGTAATGCAGTTCCTGTCAATATGGCTAAGTTTGTGGCAAAAAACATATTGTTATTAGCATAATGGCAGGATTATGTCCGATATAGAATATAGCCTATTCAAAATTAAATTCATCAAAACACGTCAGTATGATTTATTTAATTCAAATTACTTAACACCTCGAGATTTTTTTATATTATCAATTGACGAAAAACCATCTTTTCAAATGAAAAATGGAGATAAATGGCATATTGGAAATATCGACAAATTTTCAAGAAGCACAGGATATTTTGCTGTTGGTCGCACAACAATGGAAAAATCATCTAATTTTGATGAGGTATCGGGAAATTTCATTGATGTTGAATTAGAAGAAAGTGCTTATACACATTGCGTTTTTAACGCAGAACTTGGATTTTTAGGAATAGCAAAAGATAGTGATTTAACTGGGGTAAATACAGTTGCAAAACATCTTCAAAAATTGTTATCTAATTCAAACACTGTTAGGGACAACAATATCACTATAGAAATTCTTCCCATAAGAGATCCACAAAATTTTCTTAGTCAAATCAGTGCTGCATATCGTGTTTTGAAATTTACAGCTTCTTTTAGATCACCAAATCCTTTTGATGCCGATGAGCATTTTCAAAAACCTCTTTCTGTTTATTTATCCATGAGTGAGGGGGAAAGTGGAAAAACAGAAATACAAGGCAAAAATTTAAACAAAGAAGTATTAAAAGAAGTGACGAGAAGCACAGTTGCAACAGGTAACGAGGCATCAGCGAGAATAGAAGATTCAGAGAAAAAGCAAAAAACTATTCATCTCAAAGGCGATTCTGTGAAACGAACTTATGCTGAACATAATCCACAATTAGTTTTACATGATTTGACTAATCTTTATCACGAAATTAGAAATGATAAAAGAGATTGAAATCAACACGATTGACGAACTTTTTGAACAATTAAATAAATTGCCAAATCATTTCATATATCGAGGTCACGCCAGTGCTAAATGGTTATTAGAATCTTCATTAGAACGTGTCATTGGCAGAAGTTGGTCTAATGATGATGCGAAAAAGTTCGAGGATTATTCTTTACTACAATTCAAGCCGAAATTTCATCTTTATGATCACGAAAATATAGAACCAAAATCAAAACTAGCATGGCTTTCGATTATGCAACATTATGGAGTGCCTACACGATTGTTAGATTTCACAGAAAGTCCCTACATTGCTCTATATTTCGCTCTGGAAACTTACAATCCGCAATCTCAGACTGATTTGGCAATTTTTGCTTTTGATCACAGGGCAATAATGAAACATTCTATAGAACACATTAAGTCAAAAAATAAGGAATTTAATGAAGATTATTTATCAATATATGAAAAACGAGATTTCATTTTCGACAAGGTCATTGATAAATTCGGTTATGACATTGTGTGGATTGCAGAGCCTGAACAGTTAAATGCTCGTTTAGATAGACAAGCTGGTTCATTTCTATTTTCAGGTAATCAAGGTCTTAAAATTCAAACAGTATTAGATTCGGAACTTTATAAAAATGTTCAAATGTATAAGTTTTGCATTCCATCCGAATTATATGTGCATATTTATGCACTACTACAAAAAATGAACATCACCAGCAAAATCTTATACGGTGATTTAGATGGTTTAGCGTGTGCAATAAAAATGCACATGGTGGCTAGGTCGGTCAATCTAATTTAAAATACGAAAAATTAAATTGCTTGATTGTGGTTTTGACATCAAAGCAGGTAGCGGCGTTGGTGCCGCGATTGAGTATTACCGTTCGACTGCGAAGTAAGGATTAAAAAATGACTGCTGGATTATTTGGCTTGAAAAATTCAAACCAATTTTCTAGCAGTCTAAAAAGCCGTTATGAATATATATAAAAAATTTAAATCCGCACTAAAAATAGGGCTAGTTTCAAGTCTATTATTTTCCACAAATACGTTTTCAGCGACTCACGCGCCTGAAACCAATGCGTTTTTAAATTACGAAAACACACAAAGTATTGGCACTTATACAAATGGCTGCTTGAGTGGTGCAGTCACATTACCGATTGACGGCACGGGTTATCAAGTCATGCGCTTATCACGGCATCGCATTTATGGACATCCAAATTTAATCAACTTTATTAAACAATTAGGCGAATATGTTGCCGCTCAACACGGTAGTAATTTGCTGATTGGTGATTTAGGACAATTACACGGCGGGCGCACGCCAAGCGGACATCGCAGTCATCAAAATGGTTTGGATGTTGATATTTGGTTCACGCTTTCAACCGCTAGCAATTTAACTGAGCATGAACGCGAAACGTTAAGCGCGACCTCGATGCTTTCCAGTGCCGACAAAATTGCCTTAAAAGAATGGACGCAAGCTCATGAACAGGTTTTAAAAACTGCCGCACAATTTTCTGATGTAGAACGTATTTTTGTTAATCCTGTGATTAAACGTGAATTGTGCAAACACGCTCCTGCAAATAATCGTGAATGGTTGCGTAAAATTCGCCCGTGGTGGAAACACGATGACCATTTTCATGTGCGTCTTAGTTGTCCAAAAAACAGTCCAAATTGTGAGCATCAAGAGCCGCTTCCCGCAGGTGATGGTTGTGACAGCGATTTAGCATGGTGGTTTTCAATTGATGCACTCAACCCCAAATCGCCAAAAAATGCCAAACCCGCAAAAGCCCCTGAAATCCCTGCGCTATGTAAACAGATTTTACAAAAATAACCCTCACTCAAAAACCATGCTAACTACTGATTTTAGAATTATGAGCCTGATTGATTGGCTCGAAAACGATTGTCTTTTAAATGTTCAAAGCTGTCAGCCTGCGTCAAATGACGCGAGTTTTCGGCGTTATTTTCGCGTCAAAATTGACGACAAAAATTTCATCGCAATGGACGCACCACCCGATAAAGAAAACATCGTACCGTTTCTTGAAATTGCGACTTTATTTAAAAATGCCAATGTCAACACGCCAACCGTTTTGCATCACAATTTAGAAGACGGTTTTATTTTGCTTGAAGATTTCGGCTCGCAATGGCTACTCGATGAATTAAACGATGAAAATGCAACGGCACTTTATGCAAAAGCGTTAAATGATTTATTGCCGTTGCACACACATGAAACCTTATTAAATGCCGATTTGCCTGCTTATGATGCCGAGCTTTTGCGCCACGAAATGGCATTGTTTGAGCAGTGGTTTGTTGAGCAACTTTTAGATGAAGAATTACCGCAAAATTTATGGGAAAACGTGCAACAACTTTTGATTCAATCTACGTTGGAACAACCTGTTGTTTGCGTGCATCGAGATTATCATTCGCGTAATTTGATGGTTTTGGAAAATGGCGAGCTAGGCGTTTTAGATTTTCAAGATGCCGTTTTAGGTGCGCTCACTTATGACATCGTTTCCTTATTGCGTGATTGTTATATCGATTGGGAACAAGACAAAATTTACAGCTGGTTACACGATTATTTTCAGCAACTCAAAGCTGCAAATGTGGTGGATTGCGATTTTGAAACCTTTAAACGCTGGTTTGATTTGATGGGAATGCAACGACATTTAAAAGCTATTGGCATCTTTGCTCGTTTGCATTTGCGTGACGAGAAATCAGAGTATTTAAAATCGATTCCGCGCACGCTCAGTTATGTGCTGCAAGTTTGCAGCGAATATCCACAATTGCATGAATTTCAAAAAATTGTCGAAAAATTTATAACTCGCTCATTGCCCAACGGGGTCTAGCAAAAATTTCTAAATTTTGTTTTTCACCGAGCAAAAAACGCTGATAACCCGCATAAGCAATCATCGCGCCGTTGTCAGTGCAAAATTCAGGACGCGGGAAAAAAAGTTGTCCATTTTCTTTTTCAATCATGTCTAAAAGTGTGGCGCGAATTTTGGTATTCGCGCTTACACCACCTGCAATCACTAAAGTCCGCAAACCTGTTTGTAACAAAGCACGGCGACATTTAATTGCTAGCGTTTCTGCAACGGCATCTTGAAACGCTACGGCAATATCGGCTTTATCTTGATCTGTTTTGTCGCTATTTTGAAAAGTGGTTAGTGCAAAGGTTTTCAAACCGCTAAAACTAAAATCTAAACCTGGTCTATCCGTCATTGGTCGTGGAAATTTAAAACGCGACTGCCCAAATTTAGCCAGTTCAGACAATTTCACCCCACCTGGATAAGGCAAACCGAGTAATTTTGCGGTTTTATCAAACGCCTCACCTGCTGCATCATCGAGTGATTCGCCAAGTAATTCATATTTGCCAACGCTTTCCACTTTGACCAAAAGCGTGTGACCGCCCGAAATTAAAAGTGCAACAAAAGGAAATTGCGGCGGATTTTTTTCTAGCATCGGTGCGAGTAAATGTCCTTCCATGTGATGCACTGCAATCGCAGGTTTTTGCCACGCAAATGCGAGGCTTTGTGCCGTTGCCGCGCCAACCAATAACGCGCCCATAAGTCCTGGCCCTGCGGTGTAAGCAATGGCAGTAATGTCGTCTTTGGTTAAATGACTTTCTTGTAAAAGTTGTTTGATTAGCGGAATCAATTTTCGAATGTGGTCACGCGAGGCAAGTTCTGGCACAACACCGCCATATTCGCTGTGCATTTCGATTTGACTATAAAGCAAATGATGAACTAATCCGCGCTGCGAATGGTAAATTGCAACGCCTGTTTCGTCGCAAGAGGTTTCGATTCCTAAAATGTACATGAAGTTTTTTTCAAAAAATGTGAATGTTGTTATTTTCGCACTAAAAATTTGCGAAATTCTTCTAGTCCAAGCATCACTAACGTCATCGGAATAATGATTAGCCAAGTTAGCGCATCTAACGGCGCAGTGCCAAAAATAAAATTTCCCCACGGCGTGTAATCAATCAAAATCATCAATAGAATTTCAAACACAATGCCCAGCAAGACAATTGGATTATCGGTTAATTTGGTGTGAAAAATCGAATGTGTTGGTACTTTGCACAAAAATACGTTAGCAATTTGCGTAATAATAATTGCGCTAAAACAAGCGGTTGTCGCTTGTAAATACAAAGTTGAATTCATGGCTAATTCTGTTCCCCATTGCCATTGACCATTATGTAAAACAAAGAAATACGCACCCATTGCAATTACGGCTTCTAAAATACCTAAAAAGAAATACGCCCGAAACAGTAATTTCCAATCTAGCAACCGCTCATCATGAGCGCGAGGCGGTTTGGTCATACTTTCTGCATCAGGTTTATCAGAACCTAAACCTAATGCTGGAATCATATCTGTGCCTAAATCGACTGCTAAAATTTGAATAATTGTTAGCGGCAATGGAATTTTAAACAGTGCAAATGCCAAATACGGCACAATTTCTGGAATGTTTGAAGTCAAAATGTATGTCAAAAATTTGCGGATATTTTCATAAACCGCGCGACCTTCTTCAATGGCGGCAATGATGCTGGCGAAATTATCATCAAGCAAAATCATGTCGGCGGCTTCTTTGGCAACATCAGTTCCTGAAATTCCCATCGAAATACCAATATCGGCAAGTTTCAGCGCAGGTGCGTCATTCACACCGTCTCCTGTGACAGCAACGATGTGTTTTTTCTTTTTCAATGCCGCGACAATTCGCATTTTTTGGTCAGCGGCAACACGCGCAAAAATAATATCGGGTGCGTCTAACGCTAAACGTAATTGTGTTTCGGAAATTTTTCGCAGTTGATCGCCCGTAATTACGACGGGATTTTCTGATTGCACTTGCCCGATTTGTTTGCCAATAGCCAGCGCAGTGTGCGGATGATCACCTGTCACCATAATCACTTTAATTCCAGCAGCGTGGCATTTTCGCATTGCGTCGGCAACTTCAGGACGTGGCGGGTCTTCTAAACCCACTAAACCACAAAAAATCAACGCATTTTCTTGTGATTCACTGTTATGCCCTTCATCGATTTCACGCCATGCAAACGCTAAAACGCGCAATCCTTTGTCTGCCATATCCTCTTGCGCTTTAAGAATTTTTTGTCGTTCTTGCACAGTCATTTCTAAAATTTTGCCGTCATCTTGTAATTGCTTGCACAGCGGCAACACTTTTTCTACCGCGCCTTTGCAATATAAAACGACACCTTTAGGCGTTTGATGAATCGTTGAAAGCCGCTTGCGGTCTGTATCGAAAGCAACTTCGTTGATTTTTGGATAAGTGATTTTTTCGCCTAAACAGGTTTTTCCCATGTGAACGAGCGCGATTTCCATCGGGTCGCCAAAGGCTTGAAATTTTCCATCGTCTACCGTTTCTTTCAAGCTTTGACACAACAGCGCGGCTTCAAAAAAACGCCGCTGACTTTGTATCAATTCAGGTTCGCGTTGCAGCTGAATTGGGGTAAAAAATCGGTCTTGTAAATAAATTGAACGAACCGACATTTTATTTTGCGTGAGTGTTCCCGTTTTATCGGTGCAAATCACGGTCGCGCTGCCTAACGCTTCCACCGAAGGCAAATGCCGAATCAGTGCGTTGCGTTTTGCCATTCGTTGCGTTGCCATTGCTAGCGAAAGCGTGACAGTTGGCAATAAACCTTCTGGCACATTCGCAACGATAATGCCAATCGCAAACATGAAATTTGCCCAAAATGACAAACCCACGCTGTGACCGACAATGAAAAATATCACGCCTAGCGATACCGCTAAAATTGCAATAATGCGGCTCAAACGTAGAATTTCGCGTTGCAATGGGGATTCGGTTTTTACAGAGATTTGCGTTAAATGCGCGATTTTGCCAAATTCGGTGTGCATCCCTGTGGCAAAAACTAATGCCCTGCCCTCACCTGAAACAATCGATGTGCCTGCTAAAAGTGTGTTGCGCGAGTGTTCTAAACTTTCTTCATTTGATGGCACACTGTCACGCGCTTGCGGCAATGATTCACCTGTCACGGTTGCGTTATTCACGCGCAACGAAAACGCCTCAAGAACGCGACAATCAGCAGGAACATTATCGCCTTCTTGCAAAACTAAAATATCACCAGGCACGATTTGCGCGGCGAGAATTTGTTTAATTTGATTATCACGCAACACTTTGACGTAGTTAGGAAGTAACTTTTGCAACGCACCAATTGCCCGTTCGGCGCGGTATTGTTGCCAAAATGAAAACAACCCGTTAATTAAGATTACGCCTAAAATCGCGTAGCCCAGCATTTGCATGCCTTCGCCTGGTTGCTGAGATTCAGCATAAAACGCAAGTCCCGCTGCGAGCCACAGAATCAACGCAAAAAAATGAATAAACTCTTTGATAAAACGTAAAATTAACGATTCGCCGCACACTTCATCAATTTGATTTTTACCATATTCTTTTAAGCGGTATTCAACTTCGGCTGCCGTTAAACCGCTATGGCGCGAATGCAAACTGGCTAGCGCGTCTTCAACTTCAAATTGATGAATTTTCATAGCATTTTCCTGTTAATTTTCGGGCTTAATCCACTTCACTAAAATGCGATATAAATCGTTGGGATAAATGGGTTTAACCAAATAATCATTCATACCCGCTGCAAAACATTTCTCTTTATCTTGCTCTAACGCATTGGCTGTCATCGCAATAATAGGCAAATCATTAAATTTAAGATGATGTCGAATTTCAAGCGTCGCGCTCACACCATCCATCACAGGCATTTGCATATCCATAAACACAATGTCGAAATGTTGCTGTGTGAGCATTTCAAGTGCCTGCTGTCCATTTCCAGCAAAATGCAATTCCAAACCACAATTTGCCAGCAGACCACGCATTACATATTGATTAAACTCATTATCTTCAACAATTAAAAGTACCGCGTCAGCAAGGGTTTTAAGTAACGGTTTGTAATTGATTTCTTCATTCTGTGCTGACATTTCGCCGTCTTTGACTTTGCCAAGTTTTGCCGTGAACCAAAATGTGCTGCCTTCTCCAAATTCACTTTCAACACCCACTTCACCATTCATGAGCAGCGCGAGTTGCTTGCAAATAACCAGCCCTAAACCTGTGCCGCCATATTTGCGTGACGTGGAAGCATCAGCTTGTTGAAATGCTTGAAATAAACCTGCTTTCACTTCAGGCGTTAAACCAATGCCTGTATCACGCACTGAAAATTTTAAAATCACTTCGTTATGCGTTTCATTTTCTACATTTGCGCTGACGCAAATACAACCATTTTCGGTAAATTTCAGCGCATTATTGACGTAGTTAATCAAAATTTGTCCCAGTCTTAATGCGTCACCGTTCAAGTATTTTGGAACGTTCTTATCGATACTAAATTGTAGTTTCAAGCCTTTTGCGCGGGCTTTTTCGGCAGTCAACGTGGTTACATTTTCAATTAACGAATCAAAACTAAAATCGGCATGTTCAATGGTTAATTTACCCGCTTCAATTTTTGAAAAATCGAGTACATCATTGATGATGCCAAGTAAATGATTGCTTGCTGATTGAATTTTGGCTAAATAATCGCGTTGTTGAACAGTTAACTGCGTTTGCAAAGCCAAATAAGATAAGCCGATAATGGCATTCATCGGAGTGCGAATTTCGTGGCTCATGTTTGCTAAAAAATTCGATTTTGTTTTTGTGGCTTCTTCAGCAAGTTCTTTTGCCGTTTGAATCGCTTTTTCGGCTTTGTAACGCTCGGTAATATCGCGACTAATACCTAAAAGTCCCAACATATTGTGATTTTCACCAATCCAAAATGGCGTTTTAACGGTATGATAAAATCCGCGTTTTCCATCTGGATAATCAATCCATTCTTCGATATTTTGTCGTTGTTTAGCTGCCAGAACTTCTTTGTCTTTGGTTCGATAAAAATCAGCTTGTTCTTTTGGAAATAAATCGTAATCGGTTTTGCCAACAATTTCGGCGATAGATTTATTGACTAATTTTGCAAAGGCTTCATTGCAACCTAAATAAATGCCTTTGGGGTCTTTGTAGAAAATTAAATCAGGAATTGAATCGATTAAAACAATCGTTCTTGCGCGAGCTTCATTGAGTTGTTTTTCCAATTGAATGCGCTCAGTAATATCGGTGTGCGTTCCTGTTACACGCAATGCAAAACCACTTGAATCGCGGGTTGCTTTACCACGCGCTTGCACCCAACGCCATGAACCATTTTTATGACGAAAACGACACACCATGTTGTAATCGTGTAATAGATTTTCTAAATGTTTATTCATTTCAATCCATGCACTATCCCAATCTTGAGGATGCGTGATTTCCTGCCACGCTTCCAAATTCGCAGGTAATTCTTCAGGAGTGTAACCGAGCATATTGCTCATTTGGCGCGAATGGTAAACTTCGCCAGTGATTAAATCGTTATCCCAAATTCCTTCTTCTGCGCCATTCACCGCAAGTTCAAAACGTTCTTCACTGAGTTTTAAAGCGTGTTCACGTTGCGCGAGTTTTTCAAGTAAATGATTAAAACTATGAATTAATTCGCCAAATTCATCCTTATTTTGTACAGGAAAGATGGTGGGTAATTCATCAGAATGCGTTTGTGCGCTAATCAATTTAATCGTTGAAAGCAACGGTGAGAGTTGTCGCTGTAAAATCCACCACGTCAACCCTGTAGCCCATAAAGTAAAAAAGATAGCAACATACAGTGTTTTTTGTTGCATGGTCGTAATAGGTTCAAAGGCTTCACTGGTAGGTAAAGCCGCTGCAACGCTCCAATTAGCAACAAAAATTTTTTTTGCTGAAGCCATAACTTTAACACCACGCGCTGTAGTGAAAAGTGCAGTACCTTCTTTGCCAGCTAAAAATTGGTCAATTATTAAATTTTGTCCTTGCTCAGGTAGCACTTCTAAAATGCGCGATTTACCAGTTGCGGTAACAATTTTTCGCACTAAAGGTGAAACAACAACATACCAACCTGTTTTACCATGCGGACTTTGAATGAGATTATCCAAAAAGTTAGGGCGACTTAAATTCACAACGCCTGCTAACACACCAATGATGTGACCTTGAGAATCTTTAATTGGTACAGACAATCCAACAATAGCCTGATTGACGACTTTACCCATGATAGGTATTCCAATGGCGCGTTGTCCTTTTAG